>JADMIO012771104.1_pt1 | contig 17913 bp, 15 predicted proteins | sample 8958161 | NCBI WGS metagenome assembly JADMIO01 (sample SAMN16585339, study PRJNA669376) | soil metagenome | isolation source: Crop rotation soil | place: USA: Cullars Rotation, Alabama | collected 2011
CGCGACAACTTGTCCACGTGGAATTCTAAGCTTAGGATCCCAATGTGCTGGAAAGATGACGCGAGGTGCTCGCGCGGCGACGGCATCGGCAAGCTCGTCGTCCACGTGTTCGCGTCCGGATCGTAGACGTCGAGCTGATTGAACGCGGGCACGCCCTCGGTCGTCGCGCCTCCCGTCACGTAAATCTTCCCGTCGATCGCCTCGGCGGTCGCCGCGCCCCGTGCGAGCGGCGCCGGCGCGAGCGGCACCCACGTCGTGAGGACGCCGTCCACCGGCGCGCGCAGCGCATACGCGCGCGCGATCGGCACGAACGGCTCGTTCGGATGCTGCCCGAGGATGCCGTCGAAGCCACCGAGCACGTAGATGCCGTCGCCCATCACGGCGACCGCGAGGTGATGCTTCGGCGCGTCGATCGGAAGCTCCGGCCCAGCCGACCACGTATCGGTCGCCGCGTCGTAGACGTCCACGCGCCGGCTCGGCTCGGTCGTCGCGATGTCACCGAGCTGCCCCGTGATGCCGCCGAGGTAGTACACGTGCGAGCCCCACGTCGCCGCGTGCGACTCGAAGCGCGGCAGCGGCAGGCGCGCCGCGATCGTCCAGCCTTCCGGCGGCGGTGGCGTCGTGCCACACGACATCGCGAGCGTGATCGCCGCGAAGAAAACGATGCGAATGCGCACCACCCGAGAATAAGCCATCCCGAAGGTAGCTTTCAGCTTGACCGCGGCTCGCGCGTCAGTATGGTTCGCGTCGCCTTTTAGGCGGGTAGCTCAGTGGCAGAGCGCTGGTTTTACACACCGGATGTCGCAGGTTCAATCCCTGTCCCGCCTACGTGAAGTAAGAGAAGAGTCCCCTCGTTCTGGGGCGGTAGTTAAGTTGGTTATAACGCCGGCCTGTCACGCCGGAGGCCGCGGGTTCGAGTCCCGTCCGCCCCGCCAGAACCCTCGGTCAGTGGATTACTGACCAGCGCGCGCGAGCACGCTTTTCAGCTCGGCGTCTGCTGCGCCGATGGCGGCGCCGATTCGCCGGATGCAGTCGCGCTCGTCGTCCGTGAGCGGTCCATCCACGGCCGCGGCTACGGTCGCGGCGAGCAGCACTTCGAGTCTTACATCGGCTCCAGGCTTGCCCATCGCGGCGAGGCGGGCGTCGCTGCCCTGGTCGACGAAGCGCTCGAAGGCCTCGCCGAGGGAACGCTCGAGGCTCGGAATGGCGTGCAAAGACGGCAAATCCTTGGCCGCCGTGAGCGCGAGCTGCATTTCGCGCTCGGTGACCTCGCCGTCCGACGCCACGACCATCACGATCGCATCGAGAACCGCATCTGTGGCCGGCATGTCCACATCCTACACTTAAGCAGCACCCGGCCCCGTCCGTTGCAGTGACTACGGAGTGAGCAAGATGGATGCCGGAACGACCTCGAACCCCCGCGTGCTCTTCGTAGACGACGAACCGTCGGTGACCTCGGCGTTCCGAGTGCTCCTGCGGCGCGCCCCCTACGAGGTCCTCGTGGCGAACTCGGCGCGCGACGCGCTCGCGCTCCTCGCACAGATGCACGTGGACGTCGTCGTGTCCGACATGGACATGCCCGACATGGGCGGCAGCGAGTTCCTCGCGCGCGTTCGCTCGCACCACCCGAAGACGACGCGCGTCGTGCTCTCGGGCCGCGCGAAGCTCGAGGACACGATCCACGCGATCAACGACGCGGCCGTCTTTCGTTTTCTCGTGAAGCCGTGCCCGCCGGCCGAGCTCACGAAGTGCATCGAGGACGCGCTCGCCGCGCGCCGCACGCGCCGCACGACCTCGCCGCCGATGCCGAGCGAGTCCGACATGCTCTTCGACCGCGGCCTCGAGTCGTTGTGGATGGCGACGCAGCCGATCGTGAGCGTCCGCGAGCGCCGCACGATCGCCTTCGAAGCGCTCGTGCGCTCGCGTGAGCCGCAGCTGCCGCACGGCGGCGCGATCATGGAGCTCGCCGAGCGCCTCGGCCGCGTCCGCGAGATCGAGCGGAAGATCCGCGTCCACGCGGGCGAGGTCGCCGGTCGTCTTCCGAGCGACACGTTCCTCCTCGTGAATCTCCACCCGAGCGCGCTCGAGGATCCCGATCTCCTCGCGGAGGACTCGCCGCTCGCGCGCCATCCGGATCGCATCGCGTACGAGATCACCGAGCGCGCGCGCCTCAAGCCGGAAGGCGCCGCCTGGGACGCGATTCGCGCGCTCCGCCAGCGCGGACACCGCATCGCCGTCGACGATCTCGGCGCGGGCTACGCCGGCCTCACGAGCCTCGTGACGCTGCAGCCAGACATCGTGAAGCTCGACATGGAGCTCATTCGCAACGTCGACACGTCGCCGACGCGCAGCAAGCTCGTCGCGTCGCTCGTGGCGCTCTCGCGCCAGCTCGACGTGCGCGTCATCGCCGAAGGCGTCGAGTCGATGGCCGAGTGCCAGCACCTGCTCTCGCTCGGATGCGACTGGATGCAGGGCTATTTCTTCGCGCGCCCTGGCACGCCGTTCCCGCTCGTAAGCTGGCCTGCCGAGCTTGCGGCATAGCTGCTAGTCTTCGTGGATGCGCTGGTGGGCTCTCGCTTCGGCGATCGTGTTGGCTTGCGGCGGTAACACGCCGTCCGGTTTCAAGGACGCTGGCAGCGACGACGCCAGCCAGAGCGGAGACTCGCCGTTCAACAACGGCGACGGCGCCGTCTTCGGCGACTCGGGCCCCATCGGCGACGGGAGCAACGGCGGCTGCAGCGACGCCGCGAAGCTCGTCTACGTCGTGTCGACCGACAGCGTCCTTCACAGCTTCAATCCAGCCACGCTCCAGTTCAAGACGATCGGCACGATCAACTGCCCCGGCAACTTCGCCGATCCGAACTCGATGGCCGTCTCGCGCGACGCCGTCGCGTACGTGAACATGAGCGACGGCACGCTCTGGCAGGTGAGCACCGTCGACGCGTCGTGCAAGGCGACCGGTTACCAGCTCAATCAGTTCAACCGCCGCATCCGCGGGATGGGCTTCTCGAGCGACACCGCGCAAGGCACGACCGAGACGCTCTACACGTGCACCGCCGACGACTCGCAATTCACGGGCGGCGGCCTCGCGTCGATCAGCGTGCCCGGCTTCAAGATCAAGCTCATCGGCGACTACACGAACAACTTGGACGGCAACGAGTGCGAGCTGACGGGCACCGGCAACGCCGAGCTCTACGGCTTCTTCGCGACGGTCTCGCCGCCGAAGCTCGCGCAAATCACGAAGACGAGCGGCGCCACGCCCTCGCCGATCACGCTCACCGGCGTCAACACGACGCTCTCGTACGCGTTCTCCTTCTGGGGCGGCGATTTCTGGTTCTACACACAAGGCACCGGCATCGGCTCCACCGTCACGCACTACAAATACGCGACCGACAAATCGTATTCGACCGCGGTGAAGGACACCGGCTTCGTCATCGTCGGCGCCGGCGTCTCCACGTGCGCGCCCACCACCCCGCCGAATTGATGTATAGAACGGGCCTCATGATCGACTGGCCCGACGACGCAGAAGGCGACGCGAAGAAGGCGCTCGACGCGTTCAAGAAGACGAGCCTCGCGGCTTCGCTCGAAGACGACTCGCAGAAGTGGCGTTTCCTCGCCTGGGCACGCAGCCCGGCGCCACCCGCCCGCATGCTGCTCCGCAACGAGTCGGGCGAGACGCGCGTCTTCTCGCTCGAGCGCACGGGGTTCTGGCGCGAGCTCGCCAGCGACACCGGCGCCTAGCCCAGGCACACGTCCGCGTCGTCCGAGAATTTTCCCGGAGCTGAAACGACAACGAGACAAATTCCCCACCCAGGGGATTTTCTTCGTGACTTGGGAAACAGAAGGTGCCCGCGAGCTACGAGCAATTTGTTTGGTGAGGCGGTTCCCCGTGTCGGGTCGCGAGCGGTCCCGCATCCCTCCGCCGTGCCACACTCGCATGACTGCGGGTTCTTCACCCTGGCGCGAATCCGGTGGCGTTCGGGCTCCGATGAAGATGGGCAGCCGCCATCTACGCCCCGTTGAAAGCGGGCGCTCGGTTCGGTCGTTCCGGTTTTCGCGCGGCAGCTGCCGCGAGTTGCTTTGTCCCTCTCGGTCCCTGCACAAAGCCGATCCGTCTTTGAAATCCTTTCGCTGAATGAAGTTGGAAAATCTTTGGCTGGCCAGCCATCCGCCGATGAGCGAGAGGCGTGCCGCTCGAATTCATCGAGAAAGTCGCGAATCGGGGGTGGCCGGGCCAGGCCTCGGACCGGTCCCGAGGCCAACTCAGTCTTCGACGGCGCGGACGGTCTCTTCGGCGTCGTGCGCGGGGATGTAGCCGAGGACGTCGCGCGCGCGGCGATCATCGACCATGCACACGTAGCGGATGTGATCGAGCTCGGGCGTGGGGAAGCTCGTGAGGTGGAGCGACCAGAGGCGGTTCATGAGCGGCTTGGCGAGCGAGTAGGGGACGGGGAGCGTCGGGCGGCCGAGGATTCGCAAGAGGTGCGACAGCGGCATTGGCTCGGGGCCGGCGACGTTGAAGATGCCGCGCGCGTCGGGGGAGAGCGCGGCGACGATCGCGGAGACGACGTCGGCTTCGTGGATGACTTGCACCATCGGGTCGTAGCCGAGGAGCGTCGGCACGCGCGGCAGGCGCAGGAAGTTCGACGCGGCGTTGCGCACGCGGCCGAGGATGTGGACGGGGCGCAAGATGACCGTCTGCACGTCGGGGTGCTTCCAGAAGAAGGATTGCGCGAGCATGTCGACCTCGATGAGGTCGCGGATCTCGCTGAAGCGCGCGCCGCCGAGGAGCGGGGCTTCTTCCGTGAGGAACTGCGGGTTGTGCGGCTGCGGGCCGTAGACGTTCGCGCTCGAGAGGACGACGAGCTTCTTCACGTCGAACTGCGCGACGTACTCGAGGAGCTTGCCGAAGCCCTCGACGTTCCACGAGTGGTGCTCGCTCTGCGGCGCGCGCGGGTCGTGCATGACGCCGAGGTGGATGACGGCCTCGACGTCGCCGCTGCGAAACACGTCACGGAGCTTCTTGCGGCGGAGATCGAGCTTCATGTGCTCGATGTCCTTCGGCTTGCCGATGAAGTCGCGCCGATCGACGCCGACGACCGGGCGCTCGCGATGAAGGACGCGCGCCACGCGACGGCCGAGGCGACCGCACACGCCCGTGACGACGACCTTCGTCGGGGTCTTTTTCTTCCTGCTCACCAAAAGACGTGCTTCCTGTCGCGGAGGCCGCGGTTGACCATCGACTGCACCGTCTGTCGAACGCCCCACACCTTCTCCTCGATCACCGAGTCGTCGTCGTCCGCGTCGCCTTCGAAGTGCATCGGCTCGCCGAAGTGGATGCGGTACTTCGTCGGCAGCGGCAACTGCCCGCCCGGGATCAGGAGCTGCGGCATGATCGGGAACGCCGGCATGCGGAGGACCTTCGCGAGCGACTCGAGGTTCGCGAGCGAGACGTACTGCTCCTCGCCGCCGATCACCGCGACGGGCACGATCGGCGTCCGCGTCTCGATCGCGAGGCGCATGAAGCCGAGGCCGAAGTCGCTCAGCTGGTAGCGCTTGTCGAACGTCTTCGAGATGCCCCGCGAGCCCTCCGGAAAGACGAGGAGCGCTTCGTCGTCTTCGAGGAGACGTTTCGCGTTCTCGGGCACGCCGACGACCTGGCCGACGCGCGAGAAGAGCAGCGACACGAACGGGAGCGTCTGCGACCACTTCTCGACCATCGCGCGCGTGAAGCGCGGCGGCTCGACGTCCATGAACATCGCCGCGCCGATCATCGCGCCGTCGATCGGGACCTGACCCGAGTGGTTCGCGATGAGAAGGACGCGCCCCGCGGGGACGTTGCGCGCGCCGAAGACCTCGGTGCGGAAATACCGGCGATGCAAATACGCCGTCGCCGCGAGGACGTACTTCGTCCACTGCGGGTCGAGCCCGAACGGATCCACGCCGGACTGCCCCAAGTTGAGCGGTACGCGCGAGAGGCGATCCTCGAACTCCTCGCCGAGCATCTGCGTCAGCGAGCGATCGACGACGCGATCCAAAGTGGACGCGAGCGTCTTCGCGAGCGCGCTACGAGCGGCCCAGGGCGGAAGGGTGAGCGGTCGCGACTCCACGCGCAATGGCTTAGCACAGCACGTTATAGTCACCTCCATGCGGGTTCCCGAGCCGCTGCGGGCAGGCGATCGCGTCGCGGTGGTGGCGCCGTCGAGCCCATTTCCGCGGGCGCAGACGCTCGGCGGCCTCGCGTGGCTCGCGCAGCGCTATCGCGTCTCGATCCACGCGGAGATCTTCTCGAGGACGGGATATCTCGCGGGTGACGATGAACGACGCGCGGGAGAGCTCGCGCGGGCGATGAAGGATCCGGACGTGCGCGCGATCTTCGCGGCGCGCGGAGGCTACGGCGCGACACGCATCGTTTCGCGGCTTCCGTGGGACGAGCTCGTAAAAGCGCCGAAATGGATCGTCGGCTTCTCGGACGTGACGGCGCTTCACTGCGCGTCGATTGCGCGCGGCGTGGCGTGTCTGCACGCGTGCAACGTCGGCGGCTTCGGCGCGAGGTTTCCTGGAGCGGTCGCCGCGCGCGCATCGCTCATGGCGTCGCTCGAACGACCGAACGCTCCACGCGCGTGGGAAGGGCTCCGCGCGCTGAATCGCGGCGGCGACGCGCGGGGCGTCCTCTTCGGCGGAAACGTCGCGCTGCTCTGCGCGATGGCTGCCGCGAAACAGCTCGTCGTTCCGGACGGCGCGATCGTCCTCCTCGAGGACGTCACCGAGCGTCCGTATCGCGTCGATCGCATGCTCACGTCGCTCTTCGAGGGCGGTCATTTCGCGCGCGCCGCGGCGATCGTCTTCGGTGATTTCTCGCAGTGCGATCCTGGCGCGGACGGCGTCACGATCGACGACGTGCTCGCGAGCTCGGCGAAGGCGGCGAGCATTCCGGTCTACGCGGGCGCGCCTTTCGGGCACGGCGACCGGAACGAAGCGTTCACGCTCGGCGCTCCCGCCGAAATCCACGACGGCGCGTTACGATGGAGCAGCACATGACCGGGCGCATGACACGCGTGAAGCCGAACATGTCGCTCCACGCGCTCGCGTTCGCGCTGGCGGTGCTCGGTCCGTTCGTCATGATCGGCGGGCTCGTCGCGCACGCGTGGATCGCTGCGTGCGTGGGCGCCGCGCTCGTCTTCGTCGGGCGCCTGCCGTGGCTGTACGTGAGCGAGCGCCACGTCCTCGCCGGCCGCGAGCAGGTCGACGTCGAAGCGAGCGAGGCCGGCCTCGTCCTCGACGGCAAACAGCGCATCCCCGCGAGCGAGATCACCGAGGCCGTCATGTGGCCGAACGCGGGTCGGAAGCCCACCGTGCGCGTGAAGACGGGCCGTGCGCTCCCGGCCGTCGAGCTCGAGGTGGACACGTGGGACGAAGGGCAGGCGCTCCTGCACGCGATCGGCTTCGACGCCGCGCGCAGGCCGGCGTCGTTCACCACGATGATGCCGAAGCTCGTGATGTGGGGCCAGCTCGTGGTCATCGGCTTGCCGCTCGCCGCGATCGGGATCTTGTTCGGCCTCGGGCACAAGCCGCACGGGCCGGAGCTCGCGGCGTGGTGCTTTTCTGCGCTCGCCGCAGGGATCGCGATGATCCGCATTCCGCGCCGCGTCGAGGTTCGTCCCGACGCGCTCGTGCTCCGATTCTTGCGACGCGAGGAGCGCATCCCGTGGACGGAGGTCGAGTCGATCACGCGCTCGTTCAACAGCGGAACCATCAAGCTGAAGTCGGGCCGCACGATCGAGCTCCGCGGCGGGACGCCCGCGAGCACGCTCCCCGAAGGCCAGCGCGGTGACGACGCGCTCACCGAGCGCGTGATCGAGGCGCACGCGGCGCGCGCGGGCGTCGCCGAAAAGCCGCGCCCGATCGCCGCCGAGGCGAAGCTTCCCGATGGCGCGACCGTGCTGAAGCCGCGGACGTGGGCGTTCGTGACGATGGGCGTCTTCTACGCGGTCACGTTCCTCGCGCTTCTCCTCGGGCGTCATCAACACTGGCAGCCGATGGTGACGGCCGCGAGCCTCATCGCGGCGTTCGCGCTCCAGATGTTCGCCACGCTCCGCCCGAATCGCCTCGTGCCTGCGCGCGTCGAGCAGCGACCGGAAGGCGTGGCCATCGGCGACCGCGTCATCGTGCGCGAGACGATCGAGAACGCGTACGTGCAGCCCGCGCGCTCGCTCGCGCCGCTCCAGCAGAAGATTTACAAGACGAGCCCGCGCGTCGTCTTCGTCGGGCGAAAGCGGCGCGACTCGATCGACGTCCTCGTCGAGAACGAAGCGCAGGGCAACGCGCTCCTCCGCGCGCTCGCGCTCGACCCCGCGCACGCCGTCGCGACGTTCACGGCGCGAAGCGGGATGGTCGACAACGGCGCCGCGCAGATCGCGCTCTTCGCGATGCTCGTCGGCGGCTGGCGATTGATCCCGCACACGCACGGCCCGCTTCGCTACGCGCTGATCGCCGCCACGGTGCTCGCGTTCGTCAACGGCGTCTGGCCGACCAAGATCCGCGTCGGAGCGGACGGCGTCCTCGTGAAGTCACTCCGAAAGAAGACGTTCTACGCTTACGCCGACATCGAGAGCGTGGATGCGTCGGGGAAAGGCGTCGTCCTCGTGATGCGTTCGGGCGCGCGCGTCGCGATTCCGACCGCGCCGGTCAGCGCCTCTGCGAACGCGAGCCTCACGCGCGACACGCTCTTGAAGCGGCTGAACGACGGTCTCGCCGCGGCGCGCGGAGGAGCCGGCGATCTCGGTCGCGTGCTCGCGCGTGAAGGTCGAACGGCGCACGAGTGGCTCGTCGCGCTGCGGGCGCTCGGCGCGGGGCAGTCGTCCGGATACCGCGAGGCGTCCGTCGACGAGGAGCGGCTCTGGGCGGTCGTCGAGGACGCCTCGGCCAAGCCCGAAGTCCGCGCGTCGGCCGCGGCCGCGCTTCGCGTCAAAGGCGAGGCGCCCGTCGCGCGCCTTCGCGCCACCGCAGAGGCCACGGCATCACCGAAGCTTCGCGTGGCGCTCGAGGCCGCCGCGACCGACGACGACGCGCTCCTCGAGCAAGCGCTCGCCGAGTGCGAAGCCGAACAAACCGCGCGCTAGAGCGTGCCAGCCATGTGGAACATCCGAAAGCGGACGCGCGCGCCGAGATCGATCAGCGCCTGCAGCGTCTCGGGTTGATCTTCGATCTTCACGGTCGCGAAATCGAACGATGGGAGCGCATGCGCGCGCATGGCTCGGAGGAGATCCACCGCGAGCTCCGTCGGGGCGCGAAAGACCGAAGCGCCGGGAAACGACGGATCGAAGACGGCCGCCGCGATCGCTTCGCCGCGCTCCACGAGGATGGGCAAGCGATGAACGGCGCGACCTTGCGCGAGCTGCCCCGAGAGCATCCCGAGCGCGCGCTCGACGCGTTCGTCCTCGGCCGGCTCGATCAAGCGCCCCGCGCTCGCTCCCTCGGGCACGACGCTCCACTCGACGCGAAGCGCGCACGACTCGAGCGCGCGCGACAGACCGAGCCCTTCGTAGAGCGCGATCGCAGGCGTGTTGCTCGTCTTCACGTTGAGTCGCCACGTCTTGCAGCCCGCCTCGCGCGCTCGCTCCGCGACGGCGTTCATCAGCGCCTTGGCGATCCCGCGGCGGCGCGCCTCCGGAGCCACGGCGATGTGGCTCACGTGCGCGCTGTCGCCTATCACGACGAAGAACGCGTACCCGAGATCGTCCGCGACGAGCGTCGTCGGCATCATCTCGCGACGAAAGCGCGCCTCGTCCCAGATCGCGTCGTCCGTCCCGAGCTCTCGAAAGAGCCGAGCGTACGTCGCGTGATCAGCCTCGTTGGCGGCGCGAATCATTTCCTGAAGTCGAAGACGACCTTCACCGCGCCGTGCTGACGTTTGTCGCGCGCGGCGACGAAGGCCTCGCGGTAGCGCTCGAGCGGGAACCGATGCGTGATCATCGGCGTCGGGTCGAGCAGGCCGTTCTTGCAGTGCCTCAGATAGTGCTCGAATCCGTGCATGCGGCCCTCTTCGAACGTCTCGACGCCGTACGCGTTCGATCCGATCACGGTGACCTCGCGGAAGAAGATCGGCGTCCATTCGTAGCGGCGTGGCGTGCCTACGCCGACGAGGAGGAGCGTGCCGAGGGGCTTGATCAAGCGCACCGCCGTCTCGAGCGTTTGTGCGATGCCGACCGTGTCGTAGATGCGATCCACGCCGCCGATCACCCACGGCAGCGCGAAACGAATGCGATTCACGCGCGACGACGTCAGTTGCGCGATGCGCTCGACGAGCTCTTCGCCTTCGGCCGCGACGAACTCGTGCGCGCCCATCTCCTTCGCGTACGGCTCGAGGTAGCCGTGGAGATCGACCGCGATGACGCGCACGTCGGGCCACAGCTTCGCGAGCGCGTGAATCGTCAGCAGGCCGAGCGGGCCGCAGCCGTAGACGATGACCGTCTCGCCGGGCTTGGGCGGCGCCTTGCGGATCGCGTGCATCGCGACCGAGAACGGATCCGAGAGCGCGGCCACCTCGTCGGACACCTCGTCGGGGATGGGGAAACACATCGACTCGTGCGCGATCATCCGATCGCTGTAGCCGCCGGGCACGTCGCGGCAGTTGCCCGCGTGGATGCCGTCCGCGAACGGGCCCGACGTGAAGTTTTCGCAGAGCGACAAGTCGCCGCTGTCGCAGTACGCGCACTTCGGAAAGCCCCGCACCTCGCACGGAAGCCACGGCGAGACGGCGACACGATCCCCGGTCTTCACGCGCCGCACGGCGGGGCCAGTCTCGATGACGCGCGCGGCGACCTCGTGTCCCATGACGTGCGGAAACGAAATGAGCGCGCGGAGCGGGTTGTCGATGTCGCCGTCGAGGAAGATCTCTTTGATGTCGCTCCCGCAGACGCCCGTCACGGTCGGGCGGGCGACCACCCAATCGTCGGCGTGGAGCTTCGGATCCGGCAGCTCGCGGAGGCGCACGGGCCCGAACGGCGCGACGAATCCGCTCGTCGAGAAGAATCCTGCGATGCGCGCCGCGGCGAGGCGCGGGAAGGACATCTCGAACGTGACGCCCCTCATGGCTGGAACAGCACCTTGATCGCGCCCGATTTCCGCTTGTCGTAGACGGACATGAACGCGTCCCCGAATTTCTCGAGCGGGAAGCGGTGCGTGACGACGCCCGTCCAGTCGAGCTTCTCGTCGGCGAGCATGCCCAGATAGTGCGCGATGCCGTGCGCGCGCTTGCCCGCGATCGTCTCCATGCCGTACGCGTTCGAGCCTAGGAGCGAGACCTCTTTGAAGTAGAGCGGCGTCCACTCGAAGCGCTTCGGCTCGGCGACGCCGACGAGCACGATCGTGGCGCGCGGCCGGACGATGCGCAGGCCGATCTCGAGCGTGCCGGGCGCTCCGACCGTGTCGTAAATCTTGTCGATGCCGGTCTGCAGCCACGGCAAGCCGAAATACGGGGCGCGCATCGGCGCCTTCACGTAGTCGCCGATCTCCGCGATGAGGTCTTTGCCGCGCGACGTGAAGAGGCGAGTCGCTCCGAGACGCTCCACGAGCTCGCGCATGCGCGGTTTGTGATCGACGGCGAGGATCGTCGTCTTCGGAAACAAAACGCGAAGGAGGTGAATCGCCATGAGGCCGAGCGATCCACAGCCCCACACGAGCACCGTCTCGCCCGGCTCGGGCGGCGCTCGCAAGACCGCGTGCAAAGAGACGGCGAACGGATCGGCGAGCACCGCGTCATCGAACGAGACGCCTTCGGGGATCGGAAAGAGCATCGACTCGTGGAGGCACATCGTCTCTGCGAACCCGCCGCCGACGTCGCGGCAGTTCCCGAGGTGCATGCCCTTGGCGATCTTTCCGTCGAAGAAATTCGAGCAGAGCGGGAAGTCGCCGCGCGCGCACGACTCGCATGGCGGAAGGCCGCGCGTGGAGCACGACAGCCACGGCGAGACGGCGACGCGATCGTCCTTCTCGTAGCCCTTTACGGCTTTTCCGACGTCGACGACCGTTCCGACGACCTCGTGTCCCATCACGTGCGGCGCGGAGACGACGGCCGAGAGCGGATTGTCCGCCGCGGCTTCGAGGAAGACCTGCATCACGTCGCTGCCGCAAATGCCCGCGAGTGCGGGCTTCACCATCACCCAGTCCTCGCCGTGCGGCTTCGGCTCTTCGACCTTCTCGCACGAGACGCCGCCGAAACCCGAGACGTACGCGCGCGGCGCGATCGCTCCGAACACTTTCGCGAACGCGAGGCGCGGAAGCTCGATGCGAAACGTGAGCGCTTTCATCAGGTGGCGCGGAGCACCGTACCCATTTTTTCGCGCCCGAGAAGCTCGCTCGGTTTGCCGTCGCAAAACGCCTCGCGCCCGCCCACCATCACGAGCTTCACCGCACGATCGTTGCGACGCACCATGCGCGAGAAGCCCGCGAAGCACTCCATCGGCGCCTCGACGGCCTTGTCGAGCTCGTCGTCGAGCGCGTCGGGATCGATCACGACGACGTCGGCGCGCTTTCCGACCTCGATGGTGCCGGCGTCGATGCCGAGCCACTGCGCGATCTCGCCCGTGACGCGGTGCACGGCGCGCTCGATCGACATGATCTTCGAGTCCTTCACGAGGCGGAGCATGCGGAGCGGGAAGTTGTAGTGAGCCATCTGGCGGAGGTGCGCGCCCGCGTCCGAGAAGCCGATGAGCACGTCCGGGCTCGAGACCATCTCGCGGATGACCTCGGGTCGATCGTTCGCCATCACGGTGTACCAGCGGAGCTTCGTGCCGTGCTGCGCGACGAGATCGAGGAACGTGTCGACGCCATCGCCGCCGCGCTCCTTCGCGATCTCGGCAAAAGATTTTCCGACGAGCGTCTCGTCGGGGCAGGAGAGGACGAGCGACTCGTTCAGATCGCGGTGGAAGAATTTCGGGTTGTACTTGTCCGTCCAGTCCTTGCGGAAACGCGCGCGGTACTCCGGATCGCGGAGGAGCTCGGCGCGGCGGGCGTGCTCCGCGAGATGGAGCGCCGCGGCTCCTGCGCCGAACTCCTCGAAGACGACGAGGTCGATGCCGTCGGCCCACAAATCGAAGACCTCGGGGAGCGCCTGCCACCGGAAATCCGCGTCGAAGCACGCGTTGAAGATGCGGGCCATCGCCGACGTGAAATGACGAACCGTGCGGCTCGCGCGCAGGTCCATCATCGAGATCATCGTCGTCTTGAGGCGCTTGCGGACGATGCCGGTCGACTCGATGAAGAAGAGGAGCGACGAGAGCGGACGCGTGGGCGAGGGGACCGCTTGAAAGACGCGGCCCTTCTCGCGAAGGATACGCGTGAGGTGGCGGTACTCGCTCCAGCGCGCGAACGTCGAAGGGAGCGGGCGGCTTCGGATGTCTCGATCGCCGCCGACCTTGTCCCAAGGAAGCGTCTGCACCGACAGGCCGAGCCAGCCCGCGTCGAGCGCCTCTTCGAGGATGCTCTGCATCGCCGCGATCTCGACGCGCTCGGGCAGGATGTCCTTCTTGAGGCTCCGCGCGATGCCCATCACGTGGGCGCGCACGGCGGAGTGCCCGACGAACGACGCGACGTTCGGCCCGAGCGCGAGCGTCTCGAGGTGCGCGTAGTAGTCCTTGTGGCCATCCCACGTTTTTTTTTCGTGAAGCAGCGGCCGCACGTATTCGTCGGGGATCGCCTCGACGCGGCAGAAGAGGTCGGCGAGATCGTCGGCCTCGCCGATCGCGAGGCTCAAGCTGCACGACCCGAGGAGGATGCTCGTCACGCCGTGCCGCAGGGACTCGCCGAGCGCAGGCGCGAGCTCGATCTCCGCGTCGTAGTGCGTGTGGCAGTCGATGAAGCCGGGGACCACCCATTTTCCGCGGCAATCGACGACGCGTTTTCCCTCGACCGGCTCCTTCGAGACGATCGCCACGCGCCCGCCGGAGATGCCCACGTCGCGTACGTCCGCGGGCCGACCGCGTCCGTCGAAGACGAGCCCCCCGCGCAAGACGACGTCGTGCTGCATGACGCGGGGAGATTAGCTCAACGGGGCGCGTTTTGGCGTCACGGACACGACACGAGGCTCGTGAACGTGAACCAGTAGGCCGTCTGCAACGTCTGCGACTGATCGACCGTGTCGACGACCTGCAGGCCCGTGCTCGACTGCGGGAACGACGAGTAGGAGACCCATTTGCCGTTGTTGCCGCTCGTCGTATTGCCCTCGAGGATCAAGTCGTACGACGTGTTCGCCGTCAGCTGCCACGAGACGCTCGCGGTGTAGGCCGTGTTGCTCGCGGGCAGCGCGATCGACTGGAGGACGGTGCCGCTCGTGTCGGTGAGATCGACCGTGTCGGCCGAGCCCTGGTTGTTGACGACGAAGCTCGTGAGCGTCGTGTTCTTGAGCGCCTTGATGCGAAGGCCCGACTTCGGCCAGCCCGTGATCGTGTTCGTCAGCGTCGGACCCGTGATGGTCGCGGGCACGCACGCGACGCATGTCCCGTTCTGACAGCCGCCGCCGTCGCAGGCGTGACCGCACGCGCCGCAATTCAGCGTGTCGGTGAGGACGGACGCGCACGCCGAGCCGCACCACGCCGTTCCGACGCCGCAGCAGTGGCCTTGCGTGCACCACTCCGTCGTCTGCGCGCACGCCGTGTTGCAGTCGCCGCACCGGTCGTGGTGGTTCTTCGTGTCGTAGCAAATCTCGTCGCTGCAGAGCGCCATCGCGTCGGGGCAATCGACGCCGCACTTGCTGCTCGCGCACGAGGGCGAGCCGAGGCTCCATCCGATGCCGCCGTCGTAGCCGGCGTCGAAGATGCCCGGGTCGGGGTTGCCGGTGCCGGGCGACATGCTGCCGGCGTCCGCGGTGGAGCAGACGGTGTTGCACTGGCCGCAGTGGTTCTTGTCGTGGGTGAGGTCGGCGCACAAATCGCCGGCGTCGGAGCTGCACTTGGTCGTGGGCTTCGCGCACGAGCCGTCGACGGGCTTCACGACGTCCGGCGTGACCGATGCGTCCGTGGCGGCGCTCGCGTCGACGGACGAGCCTGCGTCCGGCTCGTCCACGGCGGCTTTGGCGCACGCCGCGACGCACGCCACCAAAATTGCCCAGCGATGGCCCTTCACGAGCTCATCTTACGCCACAAAAGTGGGCCATCTTCCGTTCGAGTGCGCACCATTAACGCATGATGGCAACGCATTGGGACGCCAGGAACTGGACCATTCTCGGGATGGCCGCGCTCGCGACCGCCGCCACTGCCCTCCTCACGTTCGCCGCGCTCTGCAACCACTGACGCGCGATCGAACGTGATACGAAAGACGCGTGAGGGCGCGCGTCTTTCGCGTGGGCGGCATCGCCCTGTTCTTCGCGAGCTGCCTCGACCCTACGGAGATCGAGGTCTTCGTCTCGACCGATCTCGCGTGTGACGTCGTGACGCAGCACGGCGTCGCCATCGCCATCGGCAAGGCGGGCGACGACATGAACGGGAGCGCCGGCACGACGCACGACTGCAGCAGCGACGGCGGCATCGGCTCGCTCACGGTCACCCCGCACGACATCGACGGCGTGGTCGGTATTCGCGTCATGCTCGGCATCGACGCATCCGTCGACGATTGCAACGCGCAGAACAAGTTCGCGGGCTGCCTCGTCGCGCGACGCTCGCTCGGGTTCATCCCGCATCGGCCGCTGATTCTTCCGATCGAGCTTCAGGAGGCGTGCATCGGGCAGGTCTGCGATCCTTCTTCGACGTGCTTCAACGGCGCGTGCGTCGACGCCGGCGTCACATGCGAAGGGACGACGTGCGAGCTCCCCGACTCCGGGCCTCCGCCTCCGCCCCCGCCTCCACCCGCGTGCGTTCCGTTCGGACCGGTCCCCGTCGTCACGTCGGGCGCGCTTCCGTATTCGCCGCACGTCGTGAGATTTCCGAGCGGTGGATGGCTCGTCACGTGGGTCGGCGGCGCCCTCACGAATCAGTCGATGTACGTCCAGTACGTGGATCCGTCCGGCGTCGCGCAGGGGCCGCGGGTGATCGCGTTGCTCGGAAATGCCCAAGGCGTCACGGGACCGCTCGGCACGGACGGCAACACGGTCTGCACGTTCTGGTTCGATTCATCGAGCTCGCCGCTCACGCTCATCGGCAGCGATCTCGACGGCGGATCGCACACGCTCGGCCAAGGAGGCGCCGCGCCGCTCGACGGCGTGTTGAGCCTGGGCCAAGGCTTCTACGATTCGCTCTTCGTCGTCGGCCCGGGAAATCCGGAGATCTTCACCGTCGACGCGAACCTCGGCGCGATCGGCGCCGGCAGCGTGCCGAACCTCGACCTCACGAGCACCGCTGGCCTCGGCCTCGCGCGCGCCGGGAGCTCGACGTTCATCTCGTACGCGAAGACGACGGACAACACGTGCCACGTCGCGAGGTGCGTGCAAGGGACGTGCGGCGACGTCTTTTCGTACGGCGGATGCCCCGTCGTTCGCACGGCCGTCGCGAGCGCGACGTCGTGGGCTTCCGTCGGCACCCTCAACGGCGCGCCGAGGCTTCGCGTCCAAAATGGGACGACGAGCGACGTCCCGATAGCCGCCACGCTCGCGACGCCGCCCGCCGGCATACCGCTCGTCACGAGCAACGACGCCTACGCGTTCATTCGCGACAAGAACGACGTGCTCGCTCGCGTCGATGTCGCGAACCTGACGCCGATCGCGCTCGCCACGAACCTCGGTTACAACGCCGCGAGCGGCCTCGGCGCAGGCTTCGACGTCGTCGCCGACGATCCCATCGCGTCGCGCGCGTACGCGTACGTGTACTGGTCGATGAGCACGGTCATGCTGACGCACGTCTGCCCGTGACGACGACGATCACGGTGGCCAGGACGACGTACGCGCTTTCCAGCACAGTGGGATCCGAAGCTTGGAATTCACGTGACTTGAAGTCGCGGCCGCACTGACCCTATAGTGAGTCGTATTAATTTAAATCATACCAACATGGTCAAATAAAACGAAAGGCTCAGTCGAAAGACTGGGCCTTTCGTTTTAATCTGATCGGCACGTAAGAGGTTCCAACTTTCACCATAATGAAATAAGATCACTACCGGGCGTATTTTTTGAGTTATCGAGATTTTCAGGAGCTAAGGAAGCTAAAATGGAGAAAAAAATCACTGGATATACCACCGTTGATATATCCCAATGGCATCGTAAAGAACATTTTGAGGCATTTCAGTCAGTTGCTCAATGTACCTATAACCAGACCGTTCAGCTGGATATTACGGCCTTTTTAAAGACCGTAAAGAAAAATAAGCACAAGTTTTATCCGGCCTTTATTCACATTCTTGCCCGCCTGATGAATGCTCATCCGGAATTTCGTATGGCAATGAAAGACGGTGAGCTGGTGATATGGGATAGTGTTCACCCTTGTTACACCGTTTTCCATGAGCAAACTGAAACGTTTTCATCGCTCTGGAGTGAATACCACGACGATTTCCGGCAGTTTCTACACATATATTCGCAAGATGTGGCGTGTTACGGTGAAAACCTGGCCTATTTCCCTAAAGGGTTTATTGAGAATATGTTTTTCGTCTCAGCCAATCCCTGGGTGAGTTTCACCAGTTTTGATTTAAACGTGGCCAATATGGACAACTTCTTCGCCCCCGTTTTCACCATGGGCAAATATTATACGCAAGGCGACAAGGTGCTGATGCCGCTGGCGATTCAGGTTCATCATGCCGTTTGTGATGGCTTCCATGTCGGCAGAATGCTTAATGAATTACAACAGTACTGCGATGAGTGGCAGGGCGGGGCGTAACCTAGGTGACAGAAGTTAAAAGCCTCCGGTCGGAGGCTTTTGACTTTCTGCTAGATCGGCCGCATCGAATATAACTTCGTATAATGTATAATGTATATTGATTTAAATTGCAATAATAAAT
>JADMIO011411928.1_pt1 | contig 17912 bp, 9 predicted proteins | sample 8958161 | NCBI WGS metagenome assembly JADMIO01 (sample SAMN16585339, study PRJNA669376) | soil metagenome | isolation source: Crop rotation soil | place: USA: Cullars Rotation, Alabama | collected 2011
GGACTTATGGGAGCGACGCGCCCCCTTCGGAACTTACAACCTCACCAACCCCGGTTTCGTCACCACGCGCCGGGTCGTTGCGCTCATCGAGAAACTTCTGCGGCCGGCACGCACCTTCGAAGCATTCATGAACGACCAGGAATTCTACCAGCAGGCGGTCAAGGCGCCGCGCTCGAACTGCGTCCTCGACGTCTCGAAGCTCCTGTCCACCGGCGTGGAACTTCGCCCGGTTGAGGACGCGTTAATCGATGCGCTGGAGAACTGGCAGCCCGCCAGGGAGTAGGCACTGGTCCCGGAGTGTGCCCGTCCCCGGGCACAGCAACATGGATCGTGCTGGGTGTTTTCACTTGAGTGGCCAATGACCGCCAGTTAAGAGCGGAGCTTGCCGTGAGAGTCACTAGTTCATTCCTGCCCGACGTTCCGTGTCCCGGGGAAACGCCATGAGGCCCACCGTCCTGTTGCTCGCCTATAACGCCGAGCGTACGCTCGCTAAGACCTACCACGCGCTGCCCGAGGGCCTTCGGCCCCACGTCATCGTCGGCGACGACTTCAGCACGGACCGGACCTGTGAGGTGGCGCGGGAACTGGGGCTCCGGGTCGTGAGGAACGAGGCCAACCTGAACTACGGCGGCAATCTCAAGCGCCTGTTCAAGTTGTTCCTTGAGGAAGGCGGCGACGTGGTCATTGAGGTTCACGCTGACTATCAATATGAGCCCGCTCTCGCCGACCTGATGATCGAGTACATCGCCCGCGGATATTACGACGTGATTCAAGGCAACCGGATCCGGTCGCGTGCCGAATCGCTGGCCGGCGGGATGCCTCTCTACCGGTACCTGGGCAATCGCGTCCTTACGTTATTCCAAAACCTGTGGTTCGGTCGTGCCTTCGGGGAATGGCACAGCGGGATGCGCGCCTATTCGCGCCAGGTGATCGCGTCGCTCGACTTCGCGCGGTATTCAAACACCCACTCGTTCGCGAGCGAAATCATGATGGAGTGTGTCGCCCGGGGTTTTCGTATTGGCGAGGTTCCTTGTCCGGTGCGCTACGAGAAAGACAGCTCCTCGGTCAACGTCCCGAACCTGTTCCTCTACACCGCGCGAACGGTGGCTTCAGCCTTGCACTACCCGCCGTGGCGGAAGACGACTCCCGTGGATCAGCGCCTTTCCGAAGCCACGAAATCCCTGGACCCGGGTGCCCCATCGAAAAGTCCGGGCCAGGAAATGTGAGATCTAAAATGGAGGCGGCAGCGGGTTACCTCACTTCGAGCCCCGGTGTTGGAAGGATGAACTTGCCGCCGGTCTCCCGCCACTCTTCTTCCCGGGCGAGAATCTCCTTCGCATGGTTCCACGCCAGGAGCAGCGCGTAGTCGGGACGATCCGCGTGGAAATGCTCCGGTGAAACAATGGGGATTCGCATCCCCGGGCAGTACCGGCCCTGCTTGGCCGGCGTCGCGTCCACCAGGTATTCGATCTCGTCCGGGCCCAGTTGGCAGTAGTTGAGCAGCACGGTGCCCTTGGCCGGCGCGGTATAACCGACCACTCGTTTCCCCTCCGCGCGTAACTTCGAGACCAGCCCGCGCAACTCGTCCCGCCGGGCTGCCACCTGTTGTGCGAAGGCCGCGAGTCGCCGGGGCTCCGTCAGGCCGGTTTCTGTTTCCAGGGCGAGCAACTCGCGCACGCGGGGCGTCTCGATCCGGTTCCCCGTCGCGCGATGTTGGCCGAAAACCCGGATGGACCCCCCGTGCACGGGCTGGCGCTGGACGTCGAACACCTTGAATCCGAAGCGGTCGAACAGGCGCGTCAAGGGCTGCACTCCGAAGTACGAGAGATGCTCGTGATAGATGGTGTCGAACTCAATTTTCTCGATCAGGTCCACCACGTACGGCACTTCGATCACGAACACTCCCTGCGGGTCGAGCAGGTGGGTGATGGCCTCCATGACGTCGTCGAGGTTGTCGATGTGGGCGAACACGTTGTTGGCCAGGATGGCCGAGGCCGCGCCGTGTTCCCGGCGAATGCTCTGCGCCACGCCCACGGTGAAGAAGTCTGCCACCGTCGGCACGCCCTGCGCGCGCGCGACCTCGGCGATGTTTCGCGCCGGATCAACGCCCAGCACCCGGATCGGGCGTTCCCGCAGCGTCCGCAGCAGGACGCCGTCATTCGAGCCGATCTCCACGATCAGGCCGTCGCGGGGGACGAACCGGTCAGCGACCTCCGCCGCGTAGGACGTGAAGTAGTCCGCCATCGCCGACGAAACCGACGCGAAATAGACGTAGTTGCGGAACAGGGTGTCGGGCGCGACCACGTGGGTCAGTTGCGCCAGTCCGCATGCTGCACAGCTCGCGATCACGAGTGGGTATCGCGCCTCGGGACGATCGAGTTCGTCCCGGCCGAGGAACGCGTTCGCCGGCGGCTGTTCGCCCAGGTCCAGGAAGGGATGCAAGTCGCGGCCTCCGCAGACGCGGCAGCGCAGGTTCCGTCTCACGGGTGGGCTCACTCGCCCGCACTTAGCTTGGCCCTTGCCCCTGGTGTCAAGTGTTGCCACTCGCGGCCCACCTTCGCGTGCTGCGCGAATGACGGAGGATCGTCTCGAATGGCTTCGTGGCGGCGACAGGTTTGTGTTGTTGGGCTGAACCGCGCTCCGCTCCGGCTTCTGCTTGTTTGCATCGCATAACATCGCAGCCGTTACAAAAAACACTCCGTTCCGGACTTCAATGCTTGCTGGTGGCGGAGAAATCTGATTAAACATTCTCATTCACAAGTCATCCGCGCTTCTGCATTGGCGTGCAGTGTCGCAGGTGGCCGACCCAAACAAAAAGTGTGCGTCTTGGTGCGTTTATGCCACGCCGTCTTCGGCCGCGATCTCTGTCGCGCGCCTTTTTCTACGTCGCTCAATCATCCGGAAACATCCTTCTAGTCCTCCGTAGTTTTATGCAAACGACTCGTATCCTTGCTCTAGTTCTCTCCACTCTTGTCTGTCTTGTTGGTCGCGATGCCGGGGCAGCCACCCTGATCACCGTCACCAGCATGGGCGCGGCCCCGACCGCCTGGACAAATGCCATCTGGAAAACCACTCCCACCGACTCGGTTTCAAATGCCCCTGCTCCCGGCAATACTTATGTCGCGATCAGTAACGGGATTCCCCAGACCGGCAACGTCAACAACACCCGGCTGCGCAACCCGGCGGTCGATGGCACCATCAATTTCCCCGGCGACTCCCTCACGCTCACCACCAACACCGACTTTCGTTTCAAGAAAGGCGCCGCCGCTGGTCCTCCTTTCCCGTTTCTTAGCCCCACCGTTACCCGGTTCCCGGGCGTGGGCGGCAACCCCGGCCTGATTTTGGACGGCGGCAGCTTGAACCCCGGTGACGACGCCACCTTCCCCATCGCGGGCTCGATTCGGGTCTTGAGTGATTCCCTCTTCGGCATGGGTGACGGCAACGTCCAGGCCGTCAATATCAATCGCGGCTTCCAGGTGCAGGCTTCGCTCACCGGCAGCGGTTCGCTCATCATCGTGAATGCGGCCACCAACTTCGCCAACGTTGAAGTGACCAGCGCCAACAACGACACCTACACCGGTTCCTGGATTGTGAAAGCGGGCTGGCTCAAGGGCACGGCCGCGGGTTCGCTCGGTAAGGGTAACATCACCCTCGACCCGAGCTATTCTGTTTCCACCACCCTCGTCGCTCCGGCCGGCCAGGCGAGTTTGACCAACGGCCCCATTCGCTTTGAGGTCAACTACGACATCGACTCCCCCGGCACGCTCACCGTCGCCAGCGGTGATGCCCAATTTGTCCTCCATCAGAACTGCCGCTTCGCGAAAGTGTTTGTCGATGGCAATCCGATTCCCAACGGCACCTATCCGTATGCTTTCGTCGCGGCGAATTTTCCCAACCACGTTGTGCCCGGCGGTTCGGGCAGCATCAGCGTTGGTCCTGCTACGCCAGGTGGGCTCACGGTGCTTCCCGGAGACTCGCAAAACGTCCTGAGTTGGACGGGCAGCCCGGGTGCGACCGGCTATGTCATTTATCAGTCTCTGGCTTCCGGCTTGAGCACCAATGGCACTTCCATTTTCACCAATGGTATCGGCACGAGCTACACTAATTCGGGCCTGGTCAACGGCACTCAATACTTTTACGTCGTTTCCGCGATCAACGCCGGCGGAGAAAGCACCAACTCGGTCGAGGCGTCTGGCACCCCTGGACAGTTTGCTCCGGCGATTGCCGTTGATGTTGTGGGTTCGACCAACTGCACCGGAACCACCGCCTCCTTCAGCGTTGGCGTCACCAACACCTTTCCTGTCGCTTACCAGTGGTACTATAACGGCACCATCTTGCTGCCCAACCAGACCAACTCGACCTACACGACCAACAACGTTCAAGTGGCCAATTCTGGTACCTACTCCGTTGTCATCACCAACAGCTTTGGCTCGGTGACCAGTTCCCTCGCTACTCTGCTGGTGAAGGTGACCACCATCGCCACCGGCCCGGCCAATCAGACCAACTGCCCGGGCAGCCCGGTGCTCTTCACCACCGTCGCCTCGGGAGCCGGCACGCTCACCTACACTTGGCGCAAGGGTGCCAGTGTCATTCAGGGACCGGATGGCAACAACACCTACAGCATTGGCTCCGTCAGCGCCGGGGATTCCGGCCAGTATTCCGTCACCGTGGTTGGCGATTGCAATACGGTCAGCAACAGCTTCACCTTTGTCGTCGCTCCGGCGCCGATTATCACGGTTCAACCGCAGAATCAGACCACTCCGATGGGCAATGGTGCCGTTTTCAGTGTCACGGCCCTTACCACCAACGCTGGTGCGGCTCCGTTGAGCTATCAATGGAAGACCAACGGCGTAAGCGTTCCTGGTGCGACCGCGAGCACGTTTGCCATTTCCAATCTTACCCTGGCGGCTAACGGCATGCAGGTGAGCGTGGGCGTGACGAATTGCGCCGGTGGCCTGCTCAGTTCCTCGGCCGCCCTGACCGTCACGGTCATCAGTGCGATCAGCTTCGATTTTAACACGCCCGGCCAATACTCCAATGCGCCTTACAATCTGGCCAACAATGACTGGATCGCCAATACTCTGACCAGTCGTCAGCCTTTCCCTCCGACTCTTTTGTTTGAACGACCCACCGGCGGTGTCGGCGGCACGAACATCCTCCAGGGCGGTGGTAACTTGGATCTTCATTACAACCAGGGCGACGAGACTGACAACATCTTGTTCCCTCTGACCTATGACTTTTCTCTGCCGGGCAAGTCCCTGACCGTGTCCGCCATGGTGAAGGTCAAAGTTCCCACTGCCGCCAATCGCGCCCTCCAGATGGGTTTCATCACCTCAACCAACGTGGGTAACGCGGTAGTGACGATGGGCACACCCTCCGGCGTCGGTTACATGACCGCCATGTTCCAATCCCGGGTCATCAATGTGGTCAATCCCAGCTACCAGATTATCTCCATCGAAAAACCGGCTGCCGGCACCTCGGCCACCGCTGATTTTACTCCGATCAACAGCCCTACCAATACCCTGACCACGAACCGCTGGTACAAGTTCTCCGCCAAGTTCACCAGCATGTTGGGCACCCCGGTTTTCTCAGTCACGAATTTCACCATCGACGCTTCCGTTGTGGACATGGGCGACAACGGCATCACCCCCGGGGCAACGGTGCTTGGTTTGACGGGCTTTGCTCAGACCAACATCGACATGATCACCAACAAGCTCTACTTCATCCTCCGCAACTTCGAGAACGCGGGTGTTGATTACATGGACAATATTTACATCACCACCGCGAGCGGCAATGTCGCCTTCGTCCAGCCCTTGGCCAACCAAACCGTGGCCCAGGGTCAGAACGCCAGCTTCCAGGCTCTGGTGGATGGCGATGGTCCTTACACCTATCAGTGGTACAAGAACGGCGTGGCCATTCCGGGCGCGGGCAACTGGAAATATCGCACCCCGGCCTTGCGTTTCCCGGCGGATAACGGTGCGCAGTTCTCTGTCACGGTCACCAGCACCAACAATTCCATCAGCAGCACCAGCACCGTCACCGTGACTTCGGCCGATCTCGCCCTGCTCTCCGTTGGCAGCGTCGATGGCGGCGTCATCGGTCTGCGCTTCAGCCAGCCGGTGGATCTGACCACGGCCCAGAACCCGGCCAACTACACCATCTCCCACAGTGGTGGCACGGCCGCGGCGGTTGGAGCCCAGGTCGTCATGAACGACGGATTCCAGCAGTACCGCACCAACGAGGTTTTGATCACCCCGGCCGGTCCGATTTCCGGCTCCTTCACCGTCGTGGTCGCTAACGTCCAGTCCAGCTCAGCCACGGTCATTGGGGCCGGCAACACCGCCGTTGGCTCGGTGCTGGGTCTGACCGGTAACGACGTTGATCCGCGCGCGGCTGGCTTCCTCTACCAGACGCCCACTTTGCCGGGCTCGGAATACAGCTTCGCCCCGGGCCAGATTACCGTGAATGCCGGCGGACACGACATCTTCGGCACCTTCGACGGTTTCCGCTTCACCTACAAAAAGATTACCGGTGACTTCGACCTCAAGGTCCATATTCCCTATCAGGATCTGGTCCGCACCGCTCAGAAAGCGGGCTTTGACGCCCGCGTCAGCCTCGATCCGGCCTCGCCTCATGTGGGCGCCTTCGCTGATCCGATGTTGCCGGGTCGCAACTTTATCGAAGGTGTCCTGCGCACCAACTACTTCCGGGAGTCCGTCTCCTGGGGCAATCAGCCTGCGCTCGTGTATCCGAATGTGTGGCTGCGCTTCCGTCGCTCGGGCCACACCTTCTTCCGCTATAGCGGTACCAACGGAGTGAACTGGACGCTGGATGGCCAGATCGAATCTCGCGGCGTGGAATTCCCGGACACGCTCTATGTCGGCCTGGCCAACAACTGCAATGTGGGTGTGACCACCTTGCAGATGAACAAGCTTTCTCAGATGGACAATTACGGCGATTTCGCTGGCTATCCCGGCGCGGTCATTACCATCACCACCCAGCCCTCCAACGTCACGACCAGCGCGCCGAACGCCGCCCTGATCACGGCGGCGGCCACGGTGACCGGTGGCGGCATCCCGGCCGGTGGTGAAATGGCCTTCATCTGGCAGCGCACCAACACTGCGGCCGGCGGCTGGACCAACGTCATCAATGCCGGCGGCACCAATGCGGTGCTGAACACCGGTGGTTTGCGTTTCACGGATAGTGGCGCTCAATACCGCGTTATCATCCGCGCTCCCGGCGCTCTGAGTGTCACCAGTGCCGTGGCCACCGTCACCGTCACCGATACCACGGCGGCCAGCGTGGTCTCCTCCTTCGCCGCGCCGCTCAGTCCCAATCAACTGGTGCTGACCTTCAACGAATACCTGAATGCCGCCACCGCTCTTAATGCGGCCAACTATCTCGTGACCAATGGCCTTGGGGTGCAGGTCATTCCGATCAGCGTCACTTTCAACGGTAGCGATCCGACCAAGGTGGTGCTGACCTTTGCCGACCCGCTGCCTGGCGGCACGAATTTCGTCCGGCTCGTCGGCGTTACGGATCTGAACGGCAACGCTCTCAACACCTTGGTTAACATCGTGCAGACCGCCATGGCCCTCCCCGGACTCACGGCTTACCAGGCGCAAGGCCCGGTGGTGATGGAGTGGTGGGATGGCTTGATTAGTGCCTCCGGCCTCAGAGACTTGGTTAATGACGTGCGCTATCGCCGCAATATGAACACGAACGAGGTCTTCAATGGACCCAACGGCTCGTTTGACTTCATCGAGTACAGCAATGTCTTCGGCATTCATCCGACCGCGGCTCTGCCCAGTTCAGGCTGGGGTGAAAACTATGGTGTCAAAATGTACAGCTACTTCCGTCCGCCCACGACCGCCGCCTACCGGTTCTTCCTCCGTGGTGACGATTATGCCGAGTTTTGGATGAACACCAATGCGGCAAATACCACGCTGCCCGCCGACGTCGTCATTGGCACAGGAACCGCACAAACGAATTCTCCAGTGCTTCAGAATGCCTGGAAGGCGATGGACGGTATATATACCAACAACCCCAACTCGAAGTACTTGGTTGGAAGCGCTGGAAATGCCAACGGGCCCAACAGCGGTCTTTATGTAATCCCGGCCATTGGTAATACCACCGTGGGCGGCATCCGATTTTGGGCCGGTGGCGACGCCGTCCAGCGTGATCCCATGACGTTTACTCTGGCGGGCTCTGTCAACGCGGGCACCAATGGCCCGTGGGTGACAATTGCTTCCGGTGCCACCGGCCTGTCCGACATTACGAACTATCCTGGCACGGGTCGATACTTCCCGACCAACGTGATGTTCACCAACCTTGCGGGCGCAAACACCAATTCAGTGGCCTACAGGAGCTATCAGTTAATCTTCCCCACCGTGCGCAATCAGCCCACGGCGGAGAACTTCATGCAGATTGGCGAAATCCAGTTCCTGGATGCCGCCGGCACAAAGATTGTTCCTTCTGGTGCCACTCTTCTGGCCGAACTTACGGCGGCTAACGCGAACTATGCTTCGGCAGCCAGTTCGAGTAACTCGGAAGTTCAGGTTGGCATCACGCTCAACGCGGGTCAGCTTTACTACATTGAAACCCGCTTCCACGAAGGCGGCGGCGGCGATGGTGCCACCGTGGCGCTCCGAACGGACGCCTTAATTCCGGCGGCGAGTGAAGTCATCTCTAACAACTTCCTCGTGTTCCCGACCAATCGTGCTCCGCTCACGCCGGTGCAGTGGGAGCAGTATTCTGGTGTGGCGACGTTGAACCCGCTCGTCAATCAGGGTGGCTGGAACGCCAGCGGTGCCGGCTCGATCATGGATTTGATCCAGGCCACGAACCTGACCAACTTCATCGCCCGCGTGCCGAACATTGTCGGCTACTGCCAGTACTTCGGCTGGAACTCCAATCGTTTCCAGAGTGGTGGCACCATGGATAGCTATTTGTCCCGCATTTATGCTTATTTCGTCCCGCCGACCAGCGGCAATTACAGGTTCTTCATGCAGGTGGACGACACGGCTCAATTCTTGATGAATACCAACGCGGTGAACAGCACCGATCCAGCGGGGGCGCGGGTGTTGGGGCAGATCATCAATTATGGCGGCACGGCGGGTGCCAATCAGAACGTGGGCAATGGCATCCTCAATTTGCAGGGCGGTTCCGGCGTTTACAACGCGGTCGTTACCAATGTGAACCTGGTGGCTGGCCAGCGATATTACATGGAGGGCCGCTGGCGCGAAGGTACCGGTGGCGACGGGCTCAACGTGGCGGTGCGTTTGCCCGGTGACAGCACGACGCCCGGTCTCGCGGAAACCATTCCGCTGAGCATGCTGGAATTTGCCACCAATGCGACCGTTCTGCGCTACGGTCCGATTGGTCTGCAGGGCATCCTGACGACCACCAATGGAGTGCCGACGGGACTCAATCCAGTGGTCCGGGAAGGCGATGTCCTCAACTTCCAGGCGGTCGGACTCTACGGACAGGGTTCCTGGCAGGGATCGCTGGCCAATGCCAGCATCAGTGCCAATTCCGGCCAGAGCGAAACCAACACCCTCGCCAGCATGGGCTTCGTCTGGCTGAGGAATGGCACCGATCTGGCCAAGAACCAGCTCTTCAGCGGCCAGATGTATTACCGGAGTCAGCCGGTGACCTTTGCCGACAACGGGGCGACCATCAGTCTGCTCGTTTCGAATACCTTCAGCATGGCCACCCAAACCGTGACCCTCACGGTCATTCAGGACCTGACCGCGCCGACCATCCTGAGCGCGAATGGTTCTCAATACGGCGATACCGTGACCATCGTGTTCAACGAACCGGTGGACGCCCAGACCGCGCAACAACTGGCCAACTACAGCATCCCGGGCCTTAGCCTCTATTGGGTCAAACGCGATGACGTGGATCGCCGGCGCGTGGTCCTCGGCACCAGCCGCCACACCCCGCTGACGGTTTATACCGTCACGGCCAATGGCATCCGCGACATGTCGCAGGCCGGCAATGCTACTGTCAATGCCACCAAGAGCTTCACCGGCTGGGGCACGGGCGGCATCGGCGGCGTTTACGTGGAAATCTTCACCAACATGAACGGCTCGCTGGATCAATTCCTCCAGACCAGCCCGGGCTATATCTACAACCTGCCGGATGTGACTTATTACACGAACAACTTCGCCTTCAGTTCGACTTCGTTCGCAGTGGACACCGGGCTGAACTTCTTTGGTGTCCGCGTCACTGGCCTGTTCATGCCCCCGAGCAACGGCGTGTATCGGTTCTTTGTCCGCGGTGATGACAACACCCAGTTGTACATCAACACCAACGGCCCTGATCCGCGCGGTGCCGTGCTGGTGGCCCAAAACAACGGCGCCAATTCTGGTGCGTTGAACGGCCTGTCCGGTTACCAGACCGGTCCTGGCCTGGGCGGTGACACCACCCTGAACAACATCAGCAGCATGACCCCGCCCATCGCGATGACCAACGGCACGGCCTACTGGGTCGAGGCTCTCATGAAGGAGGGCACGGGTGGTGATTACATGGAAGTGGTCATGCGTCCGCTTGACGGAAGCGGCAATGAAATTGGCGGCGTGCCGGCGGCGGGCGCCGGCAACAGCCTCGGCGGCGGCTTCTTCAGTGCGCCGGGCAATCCCGATCTCATCCAGTTCGTGGTCAACTCCGCGCCTCCGGCCGAGCTGACGGTCAACGAACTCGACCCGGTGAGCCTTACCTTGAATGCCACCGCCATCCCGGCCTCTCTGGCCCCATTCGTCTCTTATCAGTGGCAGCGTTCCAATTCGGTCACAGCCCTCTTCACCAACATTCCGGGCAAGACGGCCCCGACCCTGGCCTTCTTTGCCCCGCTGGATGCCGATGGCGCGACCTTCCGTCTGGTCGCCCAATTGCCTGGAACTACCCTGAAACTCGACACGCTGCTGCATGTCGTCCAGACCTTTGATCCGCCGGTGCTGCTGTCCGTCAGCAGCCTGGACGGCAACAGGATCGGCGCCCGCTTCAACGTCCCGGTGGACTTGGGCACGGCCGGTGAGGAAGGCAACTGGCAGATCAACGGCGGGGCCATCACTGTGCTGGAGGCTACGGTGCGCACCAATGTCGATCCGCGCACCGTGGAACTGCTCCTGCAATTTCCGGTCACGGGCGACTTCACCGTGGACGCGTTGTCGATTGGCAGCCAGGCCGCGACCTTGAACATTGGCGATAGCTATGGCGTGGTTGGCGGAGTTCAGGGCTTCACCGCCTTGGATGTGGGCGGGCCCTTGCAGGCGGGTTCAAGCTTCACCTCGACCAACGGGGAAATCTCGGTCGTGGCGGGCGGTGCCGACATCTGGGGCACGGCCGATCAAGGCCATATCACCGTGGGCCAGCGCAGCGGCAACTTCGACGTCTGGACCAGGGTGGACAGCCTCATTCCGCGCAGCGCCTCGCCGGACATCGCCAAGGCTGGCTTGGTGGTCCGAGATGGCACCAATGCAGATGCCAAGACACTGACGGTGCTGCTCAATCCCCCGGCTTCGTTGGGTGGCCGCGATCTGGTGGAGGCGGGTGCGCGCACCAACATCGTTCCCGGTGTGACTGCGCCCACCGGTGTGTGGCCGTTGTCAGCTAATGTGACTCCGGCGGGCATCCCGAACGCCTGGGTGCGTCTCAAGCGCGACGGCTTCATCTTCCGCGCTATGTATAGCAGCAACGGCGTGGACTGGGTGACCTTCGCCACGAACTTCGTGGACTTCCCGCGCACTGTGACGCTCGGTTTGGGCACCACGGCGCACAACAACACTTCGCTCCCGACAGTGGCGGAGTATAAGAACCTCCATATCCCCAATCCGCCCAGCATCACAACCCAGCCCTCCCCGGCTTCGCAGTCGGTGGCCTTCCACGGCAGCACGAGCTACACGGTGGCGGCCAACAATCCGGCCAACTCGGGCAGCTTGGTCTACACCTGGCGCCGCGACGGCGTGGTGGTCGGCACAGGCGCAACCCTGAGCATCCCGGATGCGCGCGGAGTGGACGCCGGTAGCTACCAGGTGGAAGTGGGCAACGACGGCGGCAGTGTGTTGAGCGACGTCGTGACCTTGAGCGTGAACAACGGCCTGCCGACCATCGGCAGCGACTCGCTGAACGCGACGCAAAATACGGCTCGGGTTGTTTCCGCTGCCAGCTTGATTGCCAACGATAGCGATCCGGAAGGCTCGAATCTGGTCTTCTCGACCGTCAGCGGCAGCCTGCCGGTGACGGTGGGGACGAACTTCAGCCAGGGCAACCTTGTTGGCTCGACCTTGTTTGGTTCTGCGGCGGTGAGTACTAATGGCTACTTGCTCCTGCACAATCCCCAGATCAACCTGACTGGATCGCTCATTCTCGACGATCTCACGCCGGGGAAGAAGGTTAACGGCTTCCGCGCCAGCTTTAAGTTGCGCATCAGCGAAGGTACGCTTGAACCGGCCGATGGCTTTAGCTTCAACTTCGCGCCCGATCTTCCCATCGGGGCCACCACGCCCCTCGCGGCTGAAAACGGCGGCGGCAACGGCTTCAGCTTCTGCTTGGACAACTATCGCTTCCTGCCCTTCGTGGGCGTAGGTAGCCCGGCTGGATCGGGTGCCAGCACTACCCCGAACACGTCCGGCATGAAGATGAACTTCGGCGGCATCGTAGTGGCCGGGGTTCAGACCCCGACCTGGAACCGTCCGGACTTCGTGCCCGTCACCATCGACGTCGTCAACAGCGCCGTGACCGTATTCGTCGACGGCACCAACGTCTTCGGCACGGTGGCTCTCCCCTCGATGAGTTCGACCGGCCGCTTCGGCATCTACTCGCGCAACGGTGGCCAGTATCAGGCCGCCATGCTCGATGATCTGAACATCACCGTTTACACCGCCACCACGCCTGGTGGTGGGACGGTGACCTCCTCGGGCGGCAACGTGACCTACAGCAACTCGGCCTGCTCCGGCTCCGATAGCTTCTACTACATCGTCGGCGACGGCGAAGTGGGCGGCAACGTGACCGCTCCGGTGTCGGTGACCCTCACCGAAGCCAATCCGCAGGCGCCGCTCATCACGACCTGCGCGACGAACCGCACTTACACCCTCTACACCAACAGTCAGATCGCGCTGCCCAACCTGACCGGCGAAATCGTCGCCACCGACAGCTGCGGCACGCCGGTGGTGACCCAGTCACCCGTGGCCGGCACGCTGCTGGTCGAGGGCCCCAACGTGGTCACCTTCACGGCCACCGACGCCGGCGGCTCGAACTCGACCTGCCAGATCACCATCACCGTGGTGGTGGTGAAACCGCAGATCATCGCCTCCTCGCTGAGCTTCGGCGGCACCTCCTTCTCTGGCTCCTTCCAGACGGCCAATGGGGTGAACTACGCCGTGGAATACAAGAATGATTTGAGCGCCCCGACTTGGACCTTGCTGACCACCATCGTGGGTGACGGCACGGTGAAGACCTTCACCGACCCGGGCCCGCTGCCGCCCGTGCGCTTCTACCAGGTCCGGCCGACTCCGTAGCCGGAAGGGTAAATGAATCACGCCAGGCCGGGGAGCAATCCCCGGCCTGGCTTTTTTGTGCTGCTACCCTCTCAGCCATTCGATGGCGTCAGGTGAGCCTGCTCACAATCTCATTCACCGTCACACTTTCGTCCGGAGATGCCACAACTTGCTCGTGCCCTCACGCCCCTCTTCGGCTGGCTACCCTCTCCGCCATCTGATGGGGGAGAGGGGCAGGGGGAGAGGTGGAGAGAATGGAACAGGTGCCGCGCTGAGATGTCGACATCCAGAAAATCAATTCTTGATGGAAATGGTGGGCCTGCTCGGATTCGAACCGAGAACCAAGGGATTATGAGTCCCCTGCTCTAACCGTTGAGCTACAGGCCCGGGTTGGCCGGGAAAGCTTAATCACGTCCCGCCGGCTTGCTACTGCTTTTTGTCCCGCAACGCGTTGGCCGCCTGCCACAAGTACCAGGCTGCGGTCGTGCGATGCGGCCGCCACCGTTCCCCGAAGGCCAGCAGTTCCTTGGGCTTCGGCATCTCAGGCTGGCCGTAGGCGTGGCGGAAACCATTGCGCACGCCGAAATCATCCACCGGCAGAACATCGGTGCGGCCGAGTTGAAAAATCAGGAGCATCTCCACCGTCCACTGGCCCACCCCGCGCACCTCGGTCAGGCGGGCGATGATCTCGGCATCGTCGAGCCTGGCTATCAACCGGGAAGGCGGGACGGTTCCATCCAGCGATTTGGCCGCCAGGTCGCGCAGCGCCGCGACTTTGGCCTTCGAGAAGCCGGCGGCGCGAATCGCCGCGTCCTCGACCCGATCAAGATCTTCGGGCCGGGGAAAGCGGCGTCCGGGAAACAGTTTGATGAACCGGCGCAGGATGGTGTCGGCCGCCGTGCCGTTCAGTTGCTGATGCGCGATGGCCCGGGCCAGGGATTCGAACGGGGAGCGTCCCATGCGCGGCTTCAATCCGCACGATCCGTGCCTCTTAATCAGGCGTCGCATCACCGCATCCTTCGCGGCCAGGTGTTTCAGTGTTTCAGCAGTCACGAGCAGCGGGATGGTACGGAGTGGTGTCGCAATCTCCAGCCGTAAAACTCATCGCCTTCCACGGCCCCGCATCAAAAGACGGAATGGCTCACGCTACGATTCATCGGCCGGTCGCCCACAGAAAACCAAAACCTCCATTCTTGCTTCCTAGGAGGCGACATCACTCTGGCTGTGCTCCAACTCCCCATATCAGGCTCCAGTTCGTGCCTGTCTTGCGGGTGTAACCAAACTCCTGCTGCAATGTCTCGCTGCCACCCGGCAGGCGATACCGAACATCGCACCAGACGGTATTCGTGTGCATGAAATAACCTATCGTCCACTTTTCGATTTTGGCGTTAGTGAGCCGATTGGTCATGTCGCGCTGGGCGCGATCAACGAGCCCCATGCCCTGAATCTCCTTAAGGTCACGCTCATGCTGCTTCCGTGCCTCAGCCTCACTCAACTTTGGAGCGCCGCCGCCCAACTGCTGCTCCAAGTCCGCAACGCGCTGCTCCACCGACCGCTCTTCAGTTCGTGGCGTAGCTGATGGTGAGCGACTGCACGAAACCAGAAGCAAACCGCCGAGAAATAGCGCGATGAAAGTTGCGATGCGCATGGCGGTCCAGACTCTATGTCTCGCGATGAAGGCAAAAGCGGAATCTCCTCTCCGGAGTAAGCGTGAGTTGCGGCGCGCCAGCGCCGCCGAGCCACCCATCGTGGGACTCACCTCACCAACGGCCAAACCAAGAGCAGGCACCATGAAAACCTCATACTCCGCGGTGCAATATCCGTCCAGCCCCAAACCTCCGCGCCGGCCTCCAGCTCATTAACCAATCGCCATTCGTCATTCAGAGTCCACAGTCCGAGTCCGCGAATCCCGACGGGATTCCGTCGTATAGCCCAGGGTTGCGAGGCACGAGCTACCCTGGGGGAAATGGCCCAAGCAAATCTCTCAACCCTGAATGGGTTGAATCATGACGCCCGCCTCAAATCTCCTTTTGTCAGGAGGCGTCGTCATCTGGTGACTCGAAAGTAGATAAACAGACACGCGGTAATCGCAAGCAGCAAACCGACCGACACGAGCACGGCGGAATACATGGTCTGAACCAAACGCTCAATCCATCGCGGAGCAAACAAGGCCCAGATAATGGCAAGGGCGCAGAACACAGTGAGCGTGAGAAACGCACCGAGGCTGACCGTCCGCACCACCGACTCTGCGTTGGTGCGAGTCTCCCACTGAAACAGCGCGTGCGAAATCGCTGCAACGATCCCGCCGACAACGAGCGAAAACAGCGCCATGAGCACGCCGCTCACTGATCCTCTTTTCAAACGTGGTGGATTGCTCATGTCACAATGCCGCCTATCGGCGCGAGCTCACCGACCGGGCCCGCGGGACGCAACGATTGCAACCGCGACGCTCCCGCCGGGTTGGATGCCATGAAGGGACTAATCGCGTGGGCAAAACGGGCCCGCACTGTTGAGTATGAAAATAAAAACAATCCCAGCCCTTCATGACCAAACCGACATTAGTCGGTGATGATGTATATGGAAACCGTATCTGAGTCTTGAATGGGAAAATTCGTATCACGCTTGGGTCGGAGCGGGTAGAAATCAGCGTCCCCGCGTATGACGCGAACATCGACGATCCAGCCGAGATGATCGTGTGGCGGAATGCCGTACGCTCGAAACCACATGGGACCGTCGTGCGGCTCAAACCTGACTGCAAGGAGACGGCTGGCTTCAGCCAACACCTCGCCAACGGTTTGAGCTGAAATGGGAACGCCGACCCTCCGCAGGGGGCGCGCGCATCCCGAATCGGCCTCGTACTCCAGTGGATGATTAATCCATGTTCGTAGAGTGGGCATGAGCTAACGCGGCCAGGCCTCGTTATACGCCGGGCACGCCTTTATCCAAGCTGTTCGGCCAGCCCGACAATGATGCCCTCAGGCCCGCGAATGTAGGCGAGGCGGTACGCGTCCTCGTACTGCATTTCGCCAATGAGTTCGGCTCCGTGGGCGACCATGTGCGCAACGACCGCGTCGATTTCATCGACGGCGAACATGATGCGACGCATGCCCAGCGTGTTCACCGGTGCGTCCACGGGACCAAACCTGATCGCGTTGGGCGTGTGGAACTTGTCCAGCTCAATGCCCTGCCCATCGGGAGTCCGCATCATGGCGAGCGTGGCCCGGACATCCTTGAGCCCGATCAGCTTCCCGACCAAAGGCCCTTCCACGGTCGTCTCGCCCTCAAGCTTGAGACCCAGTTCGATGAAGAACGCCTTGGCCGCTTCGAGATCGTCGACAACGATGAGGATGTTGTCCATCCGTTTAAGCGTCATGGTGTGGTGTGGGCTTCATCGCTATCTAGTGAACCACCACCAGGCCATGCCCGCAAGAACCAGCAGGGCGATAGTCCCGCCGCAAAGCCACGCCACAGAGCGTCGCGACCGCTTGTCCCACTCCGACTCCCCAAGCAAGCTGCGGTCACGAATTTCTGAATCCGCGCGCCAGATGTCGGCTACGAGTTCAATGAGGTCTGCTAGCATGACGGCAACCTTGGTTGTGGCTCTTGTCCAGGCATGGGACGCGTCCTAGCGCTCTAAGCTCAGCGGTCCCCTTGAACCATCATTTCGAAACCGCAGCCACAGAGTTTGGAAAAGTCCCACCAGGCTGGATGATGCCCAATAGAGCCCCAGGCCAGCCGCCAGCTTCCAAATGATGAAGAACGTGACGATCACTTGAATGACCATCAAAGTGCTTCTCATCTGCTCGGAAGCCGAGGGCATCAAATAGGCGGAAACGCCCGTCAAAGATAGAATCAACAAGGTCAGCAAGAAATCTGGCGCAGCCAGGCTCTTGATCCACAAAAACGCGGTGCTCGAACTGAGCGAACTGCGAATCGAATTATAAAGAATCCCGAATATCGGTAGCTGGATGAAACTTCCGGCCAACGTTGGAAGATCGAATGGACTGCAATCATGCTTCCGGTACAACTGGCGCACCTCGCGGAAGAGGCGTTCCGGCGTTTTCTCAAAGCGTTTTTTAAGCTGCTCAATTTCCGGCTGAAGCATCCGCATGATTTCCTGCTTCCGGCGCGCTCGACGCGCGAGCCTGATCGTGAGGGGCAAAAGGGCGATACGAATGCCCAGCGATAGCACGATAATGGCGCAGCCCGGACTGCCGCCTAACGCGTGGGTGAGGGTGCCGAGAAATGCAACTATCATGTCATTCATAATGGTGTCATGGCCGACCAGCGTTCATGGGTGAATTGAGCGGGATCGGATCGACGCCTGCCATTGGAATTGTGACGGGTATTTTCAACTCGTGCATCCCTTTGCTGGCCCGAAGTCGCGAGGGACGTTGTCATCCATGGCGGGGG
>JADMIO011419574.1_pt1 | contig 17912 bp, 19 predicted proteins | sample 8958161 | NCBI WGS metagenome assembly JADMIO01 (sample SAMN16585339, study PRJNA669376) | soil metagenome | isolation source: Crop rotation soil | place: USA: Cullars Rotation, Alabama | collected 2011
CGTGACCGGTGTGTAGGTGCTCCCGGTGGCCCGGGCCACGGCGTGCCAGCCGGACACGTCGGCCACCAGGTGGCTCGACCCCGCCGAGTTGAGGAGGGTGATCCGCCCGCCGGCCCCGACCTTCACCACGGCCGCGGTGGACACCGTCTGGCCGGCGGAGAAGTTGGTATTCGAGGCCACCGGCCGGGGCTCGCCGGAGGGGTAGGCGGTGACGAAGCCGGCCGCAGTGGGCTCGGTGACGGTGATGTTCAGGGCGACGGCCGCCACGCCCGTGGCCGGCACCCCTCCCTGACCGGTGACCTGTAGCTCGATCGACTGGTCGGGCCCGACCTTGGCCGCCGGCGCCCCCAGCCCGGTTCGGGTGTCGAGGATCCGGGCCGGCGTCACCGCAGTGAAGCCGCCGGGCGGTGGCGGCGCAGGAACCGCGCCGGCCGGCGCCGGCCCTCCCACCAGTACACCGGCCGAGGCCAGCGTCAGGGACACCAGGGCACGAGCACAGAACCGCCGCAGATTCGCCATAGCTCTTGTGTCGACTCGAATCCCGTCGACCTTGAACCGCGATTTTGTCGTACCCCCTCTGTAGGGTCCGGGACAGATGGCCAAGATCAGATCGACCTACCGCTGCGCCGGCTGCGGCGCCGAGAGCCCGCAGTGGACGGGCCGCTGCGCCGGCTGCAGCGCGTGGAACACGATGGTCGAGGAGCGGGCCACACCGCCGGCGCTGGCGCTCAACGGCGCCCTCGTCGCCCCCAGCCGTCCCCTCCCGATCGCCGAGGTGGAGAGCGAGGGCTGGGCGCCCCGCCCGGTCGGCATCGGCGAGCTGGACCGGGTGTTGGGCGGCGGCCTGGTCGCCGGCTCGGTCACCCTCCTCGGCGGCGAACCGGGCATCGGCAAGTCCACCCTGCTCCTCCAAGCGCTGGCCGCCATGGCCAAGCAGGGCACGACGTGCCTCCTGGCCTGCGCGGAAGAGTCGGCCCAGCAGGTGCGCATGCGGGCCGCCCGCCTCGGCGCCCTGTACCCCAAGCTGTGGCTGGTGGCCGAGACCGACCTGTCGGCCATCCTGGCCCACGCCGGCGAACTGCAGCCCGACGTGCTCGTCATCGACTCCATCCAGACCGTGTTCGACCCCGAACTGGCCTCGGCGCCCGGCTCCGTGGCCCAGGTGCGGGAGTGCGCCCACCGCCTGGTGCGGGCGGCGAAGGACGCCGGCCGGGCCACCGTCCTGGTCGGCCACGTCACCAAGGACGGCGCCCTCGCCGGCCCCCGGGTGCTCGAGCACGTGGTCGACACCGTCCTGTCCTTCGAGGGCGAGCGCCACCACGCCCTCCGGCTGCTGCGGGCGGTCAAGCACCGCTTCGGCCCCACCAGCGAGCTGGGCCTGTTCGAGATGACCGACGACGGCCTGGCCGGCGTGGCCGACCCCGGCGCCCTGTTCCTGTCCGACCGCCAGGCCAACGCCCCGGGCTCGGCGGTGGTGCCCACGCTGGAAGGGCACCGGCCACTGACGGTGGAGCTGCAGGCCCTGGTGGCCAAGTCGCCCCTCAACATGCCCCGCCGGTCGGCCCAGGGCCTCGACACCGGCCGGGTAGCCATGGTCTGCGCCGTACTCGACGAGCGGCTCCGGGTGCAGCTGTCCGGCGCCGACGTCTACGCCCTGGCCGTCGGCGGCGTGCGGGTGGCGGAGCCGGGCGCCGACCTGGCCCTGGCCCTGGCCATGGTGTCCTCGGTGCTGCACCGGCCGCTCCCCGCCGACCTGGTGGCCTGCGGCGAAATCGGCCTGTGCGGCGAGTTGCGCCAGGTCAGCCAGACCGGCCGGCGGCTGGCCGAGGCGGCCCGGCTGGGGTTCCGCCGGGCCATCGTGCCGGCGTCGGCGCCGCCGGCGCCGGCCGGTTTCGAAGTCCTCCGGGCGTCCACGCTGGGCGAGGCGCTGGCCAAGGCCGGCCTTGCTTTGGGCGACAAACCGGTAGGATTTCCGCGTGCCGTCTCGGCGTGACTTCGCTATCACCGACGCCCTGACGATGGTCGCTCCCGGCCAACCCCTCCGGGAGGGGCTCGACCGGATCCTGCAAGCCAACATGGGCGGCCTGGTCGTGGTGGGCGACGGCCCCGAGGTGCTGGCCATCTGCTCGGGCGGTTTCCTGCTCGACGCCGAGTTCAGCCCGCAGCGCCTGTCCGAGCTGGCCAAGATGGACGGCGCCATCATCCTGGCCCCCGACGCCAGCCGCATCGCCCGGGCCAACGTGCACCTGGTGCCCAATCCCAACGTGCCCACGTCGGAGACCGGCACCCGCCACCGCACCGCCGAGCGGGTGGCCCGCTCCATCGCCGTCCCGGTCATCTCCGTATCCGAGGACCTGTCGGTGATCGCCGTCTACTACGGGCCCATCAAGCACCCGCTGGAGCTCACCGCCCGGCTGCTCAACCGGGCCAATCAAGCCCTGCAGACCCTGGAGCGCTACAAGAACCGGCTCGACGCGGTCGCCGGCACCCTCACCGCCCTCGAGGTCGAGAACCTGGTGACCGTGCGCGACGTGGTCACCGTCCTGCAGCGCACCGAGATGGTGCGGCGCATCGCCGAGGAGATCCACGGCTACATCATCGAGGCCGGCACCGACGGGCGGCTGGTGCGCCTCCAGCTCGAAGAGCTGATGGGCGGAGTGGAGGACGACCGCCGCCTGGTCATCCAGGACTACTCCCACACCGGGGAGAAGTGGAACCTCTCCGAGGCCATGGAGGCGCTGTCCCAACTGACCACCGAGGAGATCCTCGACCTGCGGGCCGTCACCTCGGTGCTGCACCTACCGTCCAGCGGCTCCGAGCTGGACTTCCCGTTGCAGCCCAAGGGCTACCGCCTGCTGCACCGCATTCCCCGCATGCCGGAGGCGGTGATCGAGGCCATCATCGCCCGCTTCGGCACCCTGGACAAGATCCTCGACGCCGACGTGAAGGACCTCGACGAGGTGGAGGGTGTCGGCGCCTCCCGGGCCCGGGCCATCAAGGAGAACCTCCTGCGGGTGGCCGAGGGCACCGGCTTCGACCGGTTCTAGCCGAGCGGCCGCCTGCAGGGCTTGGCCGCTCGGAACGGGATACGGCGGCGACCGCCGCACGATGCCTTTTGGGCGCCGGAGGCGCCTGCTGGCAGATCTTTCGGATCCCTGGCACTCTGGAGTGGTTCCTCGGTCCGTCTAGTTCGGGAGTTGTATGGCCTTCGATGTAGGTGACAAGGTCGTCTACCCCCACCACGGAGCGGCCGTCATCGAGCGCCGGGAGCGGCGCGACGCCTTCGGCGCCGACCGCGAGTACCTCGTCCTCCGCCTGGCCTACGGCGACCTCACCCTCATGGTGCCGGCCGACAACACCGACGAGGTGGGGCTGCGCGAGGTCATCAACGACGAAGAGGTCGAGGAGGTGTTCGCCGTCCTTCGCAAGAAGGAGGCGCGCATGCCCACCAACTGGTCCCGCCGGTTCAAGAACCACGTGGAGAAGCTGAAGTCGGGCGACATCTACCAGGTGGCCGAGGTGGTCCGGAACCTGTCGATCCGGGAGAAGGACAAGGGCTTGTCCGCCGGCGAGAAGCGCATGCTCACCAAGGCCCGGCAGATCCTGGTGTCGGAGTTGACGTTCGCCCTGAGCGTCACCGAGGAAGAGGCCGAGAAGAAGCTCGACGAGGCTCTGCCCTGACGGTTTGGGCCATCGTGGTGGCCGCCGGTAGCGGCACCCGCTTCGGGGGTCCCAAGCAGTTCGCCGAGTTGGAGGGTCGCCGGGTGGTCGACTGGGCGCTGGTCGCCAGTCGCTCGGTCGCCGACGGCGTGATCCTTGTGGTTCCCCCGTCCCACCTCGAGGACGAGGCGCCGGCCGCCGACGTGGTGGTCGCCGGAGGGGCGTCGCGCTCCGAGTCGGTGCGCGCCGGGCTGGCCGCAGTGCCGGCCGGCGCCGACGTGGTGGTGATCCACGACGCCGCCCGGCCCTTTGCCGCGCCCGCCCTCTTCGAGGCGGTGGTCGACTGCGTGCGGGCCGGCGCCGACGGCGCCATCCCGGGCGTCGCCATCGCCGACACGGTGAAACGGGTGGCCGGCGGTCGGGTGATCGGGACGCTGGACCGCGACGAGCTGGTGGCGGTGCAGACGCCCCAGGCCTTCGCCGCCGACGTCTTACGCAAGGCCCACGCCGGCGGCGGCGAGGCCACCGACGACGCCGCCCTGGTCGAGGTGGCCGGCGGGCAGGTCATGGTGGTGGCCGGCGACCCGGCCAACACCAAGATCACCTTGCGCACCGACCTTGGCTGACGATGCCGTTTCCCCGGGCGGGGCCCCATCCCCGCCCTCCTCGCCGAAGCGGGGCCCCATCCCCGCCGGCGCCGTGAGAGTCGGCCTCGGGTTCGACGTCCACCCCTTCAGCGACGATCCCAGCCGCGGGCTGGTGCTGGGGGGCGTCCACCTGCTGGGGGAGCGGGGCCTCGACGGCCACAGTGACGCCGACGTGGTGGCCCACGCCATCGCCGACGCCCTCCTCGGCGCCGGCGGCCTGGGCGATCTGGGCCAGCACTTCCCCGACACCGATCCGGCCTGGGCCGGCGCCGACAGCCTGGCCATCCTGGCCGGCGTGGTCGAGCTGCTGGCCGGCGCCGGCTGGTCGGTGGGCAACGTCGACTGCACCGTGGTCCTCGAGGCCCCCAAGCTGGCGCCCCACCGAGACGAGATGGTCCGCCGGCTGTCGGCGGCAGTCGGGGCCGGCGTGAGTGTGAAGGCCACCCGGGCCGAGGGCCTGGGCGCCATCGGGCGGGGCGAGGGGGTGGCGTGTTGGGCGGTCGCCCTCGTCGAGCGGAGTTAGGGGGCGAGCAGGTCGAGGGCCGCCAGGCCGTGGCCGAGCTGCTGGCCGCCCGCCGGCGCCCGGTCACCGACGTGTGGATGTCCCAGGACCTCCAGCCCGCGCCCATCCTGGACCGCATCGAGCGGCTGGCCGGCGACGCCCGGGTGCCCATCCGGCGGGTCAGCCGCAGCCGGCTCGACGCCGAAGCGTCCACCGAGGCGCCCCAGGGCGTCCTGGCCCACGCCCGGTCGCTCCCCGAGGCCGACCTGGACGACCTGTGCCGCCCGCCGGCGGCCGGCGCCAGCGACCCCAAGCCCTTCCTCCTGGCCGTCGACGGCGTCACCGACCCCCACAACCTCGGCGCCCTGCTCCGCAGCGCGGAGGCCGCCGGCGCCACCGGCGCCGTCCTGGCCCGGCACCGGGCGGTTCACGTCACGCCGACGGTGGCCAAGGCCGCCGCCGGGGCCATCGAGCACGTCCCCATGGCCGTGGTCGCCGGCCTGCCCGCGGCCCTGGCCCGGGCCAAGGAGCTGGGGTGCTGGGTGGTGGGCCTGGCCGAGGACGCCGACCAGTCGCTGTTCGACGCCCTGCCCGTGGCCGACGAGCCCATCGTCCTGGTGGTGGGGGCGGAAGGCGCCGGCCTGTCCCGCCTGGTCCGGGCCCGCTGCGACCTCGTCGTCGCCATCCCCATGCGGGGCCAGCTGGCCTCGCTCAACGTCAGCGCGGCCGGCGCTCTCGCGCTGTTCGAGGTCAGCCGGCGACGCTGAGGCGTCATTTTCTCCCAAACAGGCCGTTGACAGGGGGTTCCGGCGTGGCTAGAAAGTGGCACCTCGCTGTAGTCATTTTTCATCTACTGACGCCCCAGACACCACGCTCTCGCAGTCGCCAGGAGCCCGGATGCCCCAGCCCAGCGCCACCTCATCCGACCACTCGGACGAGATGCTGGTGCGCCTGTTCCACGAGGGTGACGTCGAGGCTCTCGACCTGCTGCTGGAGCGCTACCGCCGCTTCGCCGGGGCCAAGGCCCGGGGCTACTTCCTGGCCGGCGGCGACAACGACGACCTCCAGCAGGAGGCCATGATCGGCCTGTTCAAGGCCATCCGTGACTTCCGCCACGGCCAGTCGTCGTTCCGGGCCTTTGCCGAGCTGTGTGTGACCCGCCAAATCATGACGGCCATCAAGGGGGCGTGCCGGCAGAAGCACCAGCCTCTCAACCGCTACGTCTCCCTGTGGGGCCTGCGGGTGATCGACGACCCGTCGGAGCGCCTGGTCGAGGAACTGTTCGACCAGCGGGTGCCCGACCCGGCCGACGAGGTGGTCAGCCTGGAGGGCCAGGCCGCCATGCGGGCCGCCTTGGCCACCATGCTCTCCAGCCTGGAGGTCGACGTCCTCCGCCTCCACCTCGACGGCTGCTCCTACCAGGAGATCAGCGACCGGCTGGGCCGCCACGTCAAAGCTGTCGACAACGCCCTCCAGCGCATCAAGCGCAAGCTGGAGGCCCACCTGGCTGCGGCCACGGTGGCCCGGAGCGTGCCCGCCGCCTGAGGTTTCGGAGAGCGTGGAGCCGGTGGTCGGATTCGAACCGACGGCCTGACGATTACAAGTCGCCTGCGCTACCGGACTGCGCCACACCGGCGTGAGACACACGCTAGTGCACCACTTCGCACGTCCCAGTGGCGTCTCGCCGGCTCTCACCGCCGCTGGCTGCGTTGCTCCTCGCCCCGAGACCGCAAGGGTCTCGGGGCTGCGGTGCGCCTTGCCAGCGACGCTGAGCGCTCGGCGATACATCCACCGGACGCACGAAATGGAGCACCAGCCGGGGGTGCTTGACCTGCGTGCCAGATACGGGCAGCCTGGCCCGGTGCCACTGACCGATCGTGACCGTGCGATTCTCGACTTCGAGCGCACGTGGTGGTCGGAACCGGGCCCGAAGGCCGCGGCCATCCAGGCCCGGATGGGCCTGTCGCCGGCCCGCTACTACCGGCTCCTGTCCGACCTGATCGGCTCCGCCGACGCCGCGGCCTACGACCCCCTGGTCGTCCGCCGCCTGCGCAAGCTGCGCGCCAACCGCCGGCGGGCCCGGATCGAGGGCGGCCCGGCTGCCCAACCGCGCGGCCGGTGAACCAGCCTCGGCGCGGCATCCCCGGTCGGCCGCCCCGCCAGCCGGCCGGCAGCCCTCCCGGCAACGCCGGCGCCCGGGGCGCGCTGCTGCTGGCCGTCGCCGTCATCCTCGGCATCGTCCTGCTTCAACAGTTCGACACGCCCAGCGTCCCCAGCGGCCAGGTGTCGGTCACGTCCATCCCGGGGGTGGACAACGAGACCACCACCACCCGCCGGGTGGGCCTGACCACCGTGGCCCAGGTCACCACCACCGTCGGCCGGGCCCGGCCCAAGGCCGAGGTGAAGGTCCTGGTGGCCAACGGCGCCGGCGTGCGGGGCCTGGGCGCCTCCACCACCAACTCGCTGAAGAACGCCGGCTACACCAACGCGGCCACGCCCACCGACGCCACCACCACCGTGGAGAAGACCGGCATCCAGTTCGCCGAGGGCTTCGAGGCCGAGGCGCGCGAGCTGGCCGGCGTGCTCTCCCTGCCCGCGACCGTCGTCACCCGCCTGGCCTCCCCGCCGGTGGCCGCCGCCGACATCGGCGACGCCAAGGTCCTGGTCATCCTGGGCGTGGACGTGACGACGACCACCACCGCTGGCGCCACCCCCACCACCGGGTCGGGGCCGACCACCACCCGCCGGCCCTAAGCGCCGTCTACTTCCGCGCCTCCTCGGGGAGGCGCTTGGTCTGCGACCGGATCTCCACCGACATGGAGCCCCGCACCGGCGCGCCGGCGCCGGCGGTGGGCGTCAGCACCAGGTCGTAGGTGCCGCGGGTCACCGAACTGGCCTCCTCGACCACGCCGTCGGCCAGCGCCCGGTTGGCCGTGCTCTCGGTCCGCTCCGTGCCGCTGAGGGTGACCGTCGACGTGCCGACCTGGCTGGTGCTGGACAGCGGCACGCTGGTCTCGGCCTTGATGGCCGCCACCTTGCGCCCGCCGATGGTCGTGACCTTCACCAGCCGCCCGGTGCCCTGGAGGCGCACTGCGCCGGCGGCGCCGGGCAGGGTCGGCGAGGCGTCGATCTTCCACTTCTCGCCCGGCGACAAGGCCCTGTCGGGCGGGGCGGTGGCCGCCGCCGGAAGGAACTCCGGGAGGCCGACCGGTCCCAGCACCTCGGGGGGCAGCCCGTCGACCTGGTCGACGCCGGCCAGTCGGGCGGCCCGGTCGAAGCGGACCAGGAAGGTGCGGTCCGGCGAGCCGGCCCGGCGCAGGACGACCTGCACCCGCACCTCCTCGGGCGAGGCGGCCAGCACGGTGTCCCGGGACTCGAGGGTGACCTCGTCGACGGCCCGATCGGGCGCTTCGTCGCCCAGGACGGTGGTCGTGACCGACTGCACCTTGATCTCGTAGCGGTAGCTGGCGCCGGCCTCGGGACGGAACCCGACCTGGACTGCCTCCTTGTCGCACGCCGTCATGGCGCCGGCCGCAACCGCGGGAACGAGCAAATACAGAGCCAGTCGACGCACGTCGCCCGCAGCGTACAGCGGCCCTTGGCGTGGCGGTAGGGTCGCGCGCCGAGTTGGCTTCCTCACTGTCGGTCACCGAACTGCTGGCCCCCTTCCGCCACGATCCCGACGGCACGGGCGTCTTCACCGACTTCGACGGCACCCTCGCCGCCATCGTCGACGACCCCTCCGACGCCCGCCCGCTGCCCGGCGTGGCCGACGCCCTGGCCGCCCTCGCCGGCCGCTACGGCCGGGTGGGGGTCATCTCGGGGCGGCCGGCGTCGTTCCTGGTCGAGCACCTCGGCGGCCGGGGCGTGTTCCTCTCCGGGCTGTACGGGCTGGAGTTCGTGGAGGAGGGCAGCGGCGAGGTCCAGGCCATCGACGAGGCGGCGCCGTGGCGTGACGTGGTGGAAGAGGTCGCCGCCGCCGGCGACGAGGCCCTGCCCGCCGGCGTCAGCATGGAGCGCAAGGGCCTGTGTCTCACCGTCCACTACCGCCGCGACCCGTCCCTGGCCGACGCGTCCGAGGCGTGGGTCCGCGACCAAGCCGAGGCCACCGGGCTGGTCGTCCATCCGGCCCGCATGTCCTTCGAGCTACGGCCGCCCATCGAGCGCGACAAGGGCACGGTGCTGGCCGAGGCGGCCGAGGGCCGGCGCCAGGTGTGCTTCCTGGGCGACGACCGGGGCGACCTGACCGCCTTCGACGCCCTCGACCGCATGGCCGGCGCCGGCGTGACCGTGCTCCGAGTCGGCGTGGACAGCCACGAAGCGCCCGAAGAGCTGCTGGCCCGGGCCGACCTCGTGGTCGAGGGCCCGGAGGGCTCGCTTAGGGTCCTACGCGGCCTTTTGTAGCCTTTAGAGCTACATCCGGAAGCCCCTCGGCGGCGCCGGCCACCGCCAGCATGTCGTCCAGCCAGTGTTGGGGCACCCGGGCCGTGGCCAGCTTGGTCAGCGCCTCGGCATGGGTGGCCCGCTCCCCGGGCGCCATGGTCAGGGCGGTGGCCAGCACGTCGGCGGTGCCGGACACGTCGAAGGGGTTGACCTCCAGGGCGACGGTGCCCAGCTCGTCCCACGCCCCCGCTTCCCGGCTCAGGGCCAGCACCCCGTTCATGGTGTTGAGGACCGGCCCCTCCTTGGCCACCAGGTTGAGCCCGTCGCGCACCGGGTTGACCAGCAGCACGTCGTAGCGGGTGAGGGCGGCGATGGACCGGGGGAAGTTGTCGGACGTGTCGAGCACGATCGGGGTCCACCCCGGCGTGGCCCAGCGGTCGTTGATCACCTTGGCCACCGACTCCACCTCCTGGCGGTAGGCCAGGTAGTCGGGCAGGCCCTCGCGGGACGGGTACACCAGGGCGACGAACACCACTCGGCCCCGCCACTCGGTGCGGGTGCGCAGGAGGTCGTCGAAGGCCCAGAACCCCCGCAGCAGGTTCTTGGACAGCTCGATGCGGTCCACCCGGACGATGAGCGACCGGTCACCCTTCACGTCGTCCACCCACCCCTGCTCCCGCACGCAGTCGTCCTCGGCGGCCCGGGCGGCGATGTCGTCGTAGTGGGGACTGAGGGGGGCGACGAACGTGGCCGGCGTGAAGCCCAGTACCTCGTCGCAGCAGGACTCGAAGTTGGCCGCCCACCGCCGGGAGTGGAAGCCGCACGACGCGTGGCTGCCCATGCCGACCAGCAGCTCCTCGGCCACGTCCGAGGGCAGCACCCGGAGGGCCCCCGGCTCGCAGAAGGGGATGTGGCTGAAGTGGACGGCCCGCAGGTCGCGCCGCTCCTGGGCCAGCCAGGTGCCGACCAGGGCCAGGTGGTAGTCCTGGACGAGGACGATGGCGCCGTCGGGGGCCTCGTCGATCACGGCCTGGGCGAAGGCGTGGTTGACGTCGCGGTAGGCGTCCCACGCCTCCCGCCAGCGGCGGTCCAGCCGGGGCCGGCGGGACAGGTCGAACAGGCCGTGGTGCAGGAACCACAGGGTGGCGTTGGACACCACGTCGTAGGCCATCTGGTATTTGGCCCGGTCGACGGCCAGGGAGCGGAACCGGAAGCCCTCGGCCTCGATCACGCCCTCCTTGGCCGCCTCCACGTCGGCGTCGGTGAGGGCGGCGGCCATCCATGTGGCCCCGATCTCGCGCACCAGGGGACCCAGGCTGGACACCAGGCCACCGCCGCCCCGCTTGGCCACCAGGCCCCCGTCCTCGCCGAAGGCGAACGAGATCGGCCCGCGGTTGGAGACGACGAGGACCGGGGCGTCAGCCATTCGTCGGCCAACATAATCGTCGTGTTCGTCGTGGCCGCTCCTGACCGGTTCCGCGGAACGGCCACCGCGTCCGAGGTGGCGGCGGCCATCGGCCGGGCCGTCGAGGGCTGCGACCTCGCCCCTGTGGCCGACGGCGGGGAGGGCACGCTGGAGGTCCTGGGCGGGACGGTGCGGAGGGCGACGGTGCGGGGGCCGCTGGGCGACCCCGTCGTGGCCGAGTGGCGGATGCAGGCCGACGGGACTGCTGTCGTCGAGATGGCCCGGGCGTCGGGGCTGGGCCTCGCCGGCGGGCCGGAGGGCAACGACCCACTGCGGGCGACCACCGCCGGCACCGGCGAGCTGATCGCCGCCGCCCTCGACGCCGGCGCCCACCGGGTCATCGTCGGCGCCGGCGGGTCGGCGTCGACCGACGGCGGGCTGGCCGCTCTCACCGCGCTGAACCCCCGCCGGCGGCTGCACGCCGGCGTCGAGTTGGTGGTGGCCTGCGACGTCGACACGCTCTTCCTGGACGCCGCCGAGGTGTTCGCCCCTGAGAAGGGGGCCACGCCGGCCCAGGTCGCCCTGCTGCGCCGGCGGCTGGAGCGACTGGCCCAGGTGTACGAGCGGGACTACGGGGTCGACGTCACCGCCCTGCCCGGCTCCGGGGCCGCCGGCGGCCTGGCCGGGGGACTGGCCGCTGCCGGCGCCGAGTTGGTCCCCGGCTTCGACGTGGTGGCCGAGGCTCTGGGCCTGGCCGACCGCATCGCCGGCGCCGCCCTGGTCGTCACCGGCGAGGGCACGCTCGACGCCGAGTCCTTCGAGGGCAAGGCGGTGGGCGGCGTGGTCGACCTGGCCATCGAGGCCGGCGTGCCGGTGCTGATCGTGGCCGGCGAGGTGGTGGCCGACGAGCTGCCCGACCTGCCGGCGTCGGTCGAGGTGGTGTCCCTCACCGCCCGGTTCGGCCGGGAGCGGGCCATGGCCGACGCCGCCGGCTGTGTCGAGGAGGCGGTGCGGGCGGCGCTAGCGACGTGAGCGGGCTACGAGGGCCAGCGCCCCGCCGGCCCCCACGAGCAGCACGCCGGCCAGCACCTTGAGGGCGACGCCGCCGAGGTCCACCGGCTCCTCGGCCGGCGCCGGCGGCGCCGGCGGCGGCGATGGGGGCACAGCAAGCGCGGGCCGACGCTCGGGGTCCGGCTCCACCGGCAGGGCCCCCGGCCAGACGGAGACCTCGGTGATCCCGGAGCCCAGGTCGGGCGTGGCCACCCGCACGAACCGGACCGGGCCGGCGTTGCGGATGCCGCCGACCCACACATCGGAGCTCGCGTCGGCCCTCGAACCGCCGGCCTTGGTCCACGCCGACCCGTCGGCCGAGACCTCCACGTGGCAGAAGCCGTCGCAGCCCCGCACGAACACCGCTCCGGTGTCCACGGCGGTCGTGAGCTCGACGGTTACAGACGCCGGCTTCGCCCCCGAAGGCGCCCGTACCGCCGCCGAGAACTTGCCATCGGTGGCGGCGCAGCTCGTGCGCCGGACCGACTCCCCGCCGGGCAGCGTGACGACGCACGGCGAGCCGCGCGAGGGGGCGACAGGCAGGGCGACGGTCACGGTCCGCTGCCGGGTGACCAGGCGCTGGTGGTAGATCGTGCGGCCCTCGGCGTGTCGCACGGTGACATTTCCCGCCGCCTGGGCCCCGAAGATGAGCTCCGAACGCTGGGCGGGGCCTTCCGGCTCCAGCAGTCGCAAGTCGAACGTGGCCGCCGACGTCGGCAGCGCCATGCCACCCAAGAACACCGATGTGGCGTACCCCTCCGCTGGTGGACGCCCGTTCGCAGTCACTCGCGCCTGCAGCCCGTCGACCGTCACCGCCGGCTCCGCCTCCCAGATCGGCAGCGGCGGCGCCTCCTGCAGGGCGGTGTTCACCTCGAACTCGAAGGAGGAACGTGGTCCCGCCTTGTCCCCGCTGCCGGCGGGGAGCGACGCGGTCACGAACCAGTCGTCGCTGGTCTCCATGCCGGGGACGTAGCTCTTGGGGAGCACGCTGCCGTACCGGCCGGCAGCGTCCGTCTTCGTCGTCGACACGGCCTTGTCCTCCGGGGACCCGAAGATCACCAGCCCCGTGTCGGTCACTCGAACCGTCACCGTGGCGCCGGTGGCGGGTGACCCGTCGGCCCGCACCACCGTGCCCACCACCCGGGCGTCGACGGGCGCCGGCACCAGCAGGAGGACCACGGCGCAGGCGCCGACCGGTCGGGGCAATGGCACACTCACACCGCGTTCGACCGGCAGCGGAAGGGCCCGGTTACCCCATCCCACGTCCTCGCCCGGTGACGTATCATGTGACCTTCATCCAGAGCGGTCGAGGGACCGGGCCCGCAGAAACCGCGACAACCAGCCGTCACCGAAGATTTCGGGGGCGACCAGGTGCCAATGCCCGGAGCGATGAGGAGGCAGGAACAGTGAGCTTCGTGCAAGGCCTGCGGTGTCGGGAGTGCGGACACGCCTTCCCCGCCGAGGCCCTCCATGTCTGCGAGTGGTGCTTCGGCCCCTTGGAAGTGGTCTACGACTACGAGCAGATCGCCGCGGCGACGTCGCGGGAGACCATCGCCGCCGGCCCACCGTCGATCTGGCGCTACGCCAACCTGTTGCCGGCGGTCAACGACGGCGCCGTCGACCTGGGCGCCGGCTTCACCCCCCTCGTGCGGGCCGACCGCCTGGCCGCCGAGCTGGGCCTGGGCGAGCTGTGGCTGAAGAACGACACCCTGAACCCCACCGGCTCGTTCAAGGACCGGGTCGTGAGCGTGGCCCTGGCCCGAGCCCGGGCCATGGGCTTCAAGGTGGCGGCCTGCGCCTCCACCGGCAACCTGGCCAACTCGGTGGCCGCCCACGCCGCCCGGGCCGGCATGCGCCACGTGGTGTTCATCCCCTCCAACCTGGAGGCGGGCAAGGTGGTCACCACCGCGGTCTACGGGCCGAGCCTGATCGCCGTCGACGGCAGCTACGACGACGTGAACCGCCTGTGCGCCGAGCTGGCGTCGGAGAACCCCACGTGGGCGTTCGTCAACGTCAACCTCCGCACCTACTACGCCGAGGGCTCCAAGACCCTGGCCTTCGAGACGGTGGAGCAGCTGGGCTGGGAGGCCCCCGACCACGTGGTCGTCCCTGTCGCCTCCGGCTCCCAGCTGACCAAGATCGCCCGCGGCTTCCGTGAGCTGTACAAGGTCGGCCTGCTGGAGCAGGAGCCCCACGTGCGCATTTCTGGCGCCCAGGCCGAGGGCTGCTCGCCGGTCGCCACCGCCTTCACTGAGGGCCACGACTACATCCGGCCGGTCAAGCCGTCGACCATCGCCAAGTCGCTGGCCATCGGCAACCCGGCCGACGGCCCCTACGCCCTCGACGAGGTCCGCCGCAGCGGCGGGGGCCTGGAGGCGGTCTCCGACCAGGAGATCGTCGACGCCATGCTCCTGCTGGCCCGCACGGAGGGCATCTTCGCCGAGACCGCCGGCGGTGTCACCATCGCCACCCTGTCCCGGCTGGCGGCCAAGGGCGTAGTCCGGCGCGACGAGCGGGTCGTCGCCTACATCACCGGCGCCGGCCTCAAGACCATCGAGGCGGTGGCGCCCGTCTGTGCGCCCACGGCCACCATCCCGCCGACCATGGACGCCTTCAACGCCGCGTTCGAAGGAGTGGAGGGCTGATGGCCACCGTCCGCATCCCCACCCAGCTGCGCACCCTCTCCGGCGGGGAGGCCGAGGTCGCCGTCGACGGCTCCACCGTGGGCGAGGTCCTCAAGGCCCTGGAGGCGGCCCACCCCGGCTTCGCCGCCCGCCTCTTCGACGACGCCGGCAGCCTGCGCCGCTTCGTGAACGTCTTTGTCGCCGACGAGGACGTCCGCTTCGCCGACGGCCTGGAGACGGCGGTCGAGCCGAACCAGACGGTGAGCATCATCCCGGCGGTCGCCGGCGGCTAGCCGCCGGCCGTCGATATAGCCGGCGGCTGACTCGCCGGCGCCCCCCGGTTGCACATCCTCCCCGTACGTGGTTTGCTGGTTAGCACTCGACAGTAGAGAGTGCTAACGGCCCGGAGACCGGGCCGAAGAGGAGGAAGCACACAGATGCCGAAGATGATCGCCTTTGACGAGGGCGCCCGCCGGGCCCTCGAGAGCGGGATGAACCAGCTGGCCGACGCCGTGCGGGTCACGCTGGGCCCCAAGGGCCGCAACGTCGTCCTGGACAAGAAGTGGGGCGCCCCCACCATCACGAACGACGGCGTCTCCATCGCCAAGGAGATCGACCTCGAAGACCCCTACGAGCGCATCGGCGCCGAGCTGGTCAAGGAAGTAGCCAAGAAGACCGACGATGTCGCCGGTGACGGCACCACCACGGCCACCGTGCTGGCGTGGGCCATGGTCAAGGAAGGCCTCCGCAACGTGGCCGCCGGCGCCAACCCCATGTCCCTGAAGAAGGGCATCGAGGCCGCCGTGGTCCGGGCCCTCGAGGGCATCAAGGAGATTTCGGTCGAGATCGAGTCCAAGGAGCAGGTCGCCCAGGTGGCGTCCATCTCCGCCGCCGACACCGAGATCGGCGACACCATCTCCGAGGCCATCGACAAGGTGGGCAAGGACGGTGTCATCACCGTCGAGGAGTCGCAGACCTTCGGCATGGAGATGGAGCTGGTCGAGGGCATGCGCCTCGACAAGGGCTACATCTCGCCCTACTTCGTCACCGACCCCGAGCGCATGGAGGCCGACCTCGACGACCCCTACATCCTCCTCGCCGGCTCCAAGATCTCCGCCGTCCGTGACCTCCTTCCCGTGCTGGAGAAGGTCATGCAGTCCGGTCGGGCCCTGCTGATCGTCACCGAGGACGTCGAGGGCGAGGCCCTCGCCACCCTGGTCGTCAACAAGATCCGGGGCACGTTCAAGTCGGTCGCCATCAAGGCCCCCGGCTTCGGCGAGCGTCGTAAGGCCATGCTCCAGGACCTCGCCATCCTCACCGGCGGCCAGGTCATCACCGAGGACGTCGGCCTCAAGCTGGAGAACGTCACCCTCGACATGCTGGGCCGGGCCCGCAAGGTCACCGTCACCAAGGACGAGACCACCATCGTCGAGGGCGCCGGCTCGGCCGAGGAGATCAAGGGCCGGGTCAACCAGCTCAAGGCCGAGATGGAGAACACCGACTCCGACTACGACCGGGAGAAGATCCAGGAGCGCCTGGCCAAGCTCTCCGGTGGCGTGGCCATCATCAAGGTCGGCGCCGCCACTGAGGTCGAGCTGCGGGAGAAGAAGCACCGCATCGAGGACGCGGTCAGCACCACCAAGGCCGCCGTCGAGGAGGGTGTCGTGCCCGGCGGTGGCGTGGCCCTGCTCCGTGCCCAGGCCAAGGTCAACGAGCTGGCCGGCACCCTCATCGGCGACGAGGCCACCGGCGCCCGCATCGTGGCCCGCAGCCTCGAGGAGCCGCTGAAGCAGATCGCCATCAACGCCGGCATGGAGGGTGGCGTGGTCGTCGAGCGGGTCCGCAACCTCGACGGTCCCACCGGCCTCAACGCCGCCACCGGCGACTACGAGGACCTGTTCAAGGCCGGCGTCATCGACGCCGCCAAGGTCACCCGCTCCGCCCTGCAGAACGCGGCGTCGATCGCCGCCCTGTTCCTGACCACCGAGTGCGTCATCGTCGACAAGCCGGAGGAGAAGTCCGGCGGCGGGGGCGGCGGCATGGAAGGCATGGGAGGCATGGGCGACTTCTAAGTCCGCTCCGTCTCTAACAGCGAATTGCAGCGCCGGCCCTTTGGGCCGGCGCTGTCATCTACCGAGTAAATGCCCTCTCCCCAGCGCCGGCCCTTTGGGCCGGCGCTGTGTCGCGCTAGTGTCCCCGCCGTGACCGCATCCAGAATTCGTATCGCTGCCGTCGCTGTCTTCGTCGCGCTCCTTGCAGGTGCCTGTGGGTCTGGAGGCGACGATGGTCGCCTTTCCGGGGCGAAGGGGGACTGGGCCGCCCAGGTCGACCCCATATGCAAGGACCTGCAGGGCAAGATCGGCACGCTGGGGGAGAACCCCGAGCAGCAGGCCAAGGACGTCGAGGCGGCCGTCCAGCGGATCAAGGCCGCCAACTACCCGAGGGACGACGACCAGCACGCCGCCCTGTTCGTCGCCGCCATGGAGAACCTGTATCTCTCGCTGCAGGACGTCCACCAGTCCCGGCTGGTCAACGACCAGACCCGGGCCCAGAAGGCCCTGGAAAGCGCGCAGTTCAACGCCAAGAAGGCCGCCGACGCCGCTGAGAAGTACGGGCTCGTGGAGTGCTCCGAGCAGCTGTGACGTCCGATGGCTGACGCGGTGACGTCCGCCGCCGGCTGGGGGGTCCTGCACCTCTTCTGCACCCTGGGCCCGAGCGGCCCCTTGAGCGGGGTGGCGGGCCCGTCGGCCGACCCGGAGGCCGTCATCGCCGCCGTCAAAGCCGCCCAAGAAGGCGACCATCAGGTCGTCACCTTCGCTGTCCTGGGCCATAAGGCCGAGGTCGGGTTCATGGCCCTGGGCCCCGACCTGTGGCGCCTGCGCCGGCTCCAGGCCGACCTCACCGCCGCCGGCCTCCAGGTGGTCGACTCCTACGTCTCCATGACCGAGGTGTCCGAGTACGCCCAGGGCGTGCCGCCTGAGCGCCTGGAGCCCCGGCTGCACCCGAAGCTGCCGCCCGAGGGCAAGAACGTCATCTGCTTCTATCCCATGTCCAAGCGGCGCAGCGTGGCCGGCAACTGGTACATGCTCCCCTACGAGGAGCGCCGCGACCTGATGGAGAGCCACGGCCGCAAGGGCCGCGAGTTCGCCGGCCGGGTGGTCCAGCTGGTCACCGGCTCCACCGGCCTCGACGACTGGGAGTGGGGCGTCACCCTCTTCGCCGCCGACCCGGCCGACCTCAAGCAGTGCGTCTACGAGATGCGCTTCGACGTGGCCTCCGCCGTCTACGCCGAGTTCGGCGCCTTCGTCACGGGCCTGGTCGCCCCGGTGGAGGAGATCCTCGCCGAGGTTTTGCCCGGCTAGAGGGGCGTGTCCCGCCGGCTCGGCAGGTCGAAGGGCCGCGACCGTTTCAGCTCGTAGAACCCGGGTGTTGTCGCCAGACCGGCCACCCTGTCCCACAGTTCGAGGGCGGCGTCGCCGGCCGGCGCCGGCTCCATGACCGGGCCGCACAGGCCCACCGTCCCGTCCAGGACCAGGATGGGCACGCCCACGTCGTCGCCCACCACGCCGATGGCCTCGTTCATCGACCAGCGGATCTCGTCGTCCCACCGCTCGTCGCCGGCGGCGTCGAGGTAGCGGCGG
>JADMIO011281681.1_pt1 | contig 17911 bp, 19 predicted proteins | sample 8958161 | NCBI WGS metagenome assembly JADMIO01 (sample SAMN16585339, study PRJNA669376) | soil metagenome | isolation source: Crop rotation soil | place: USA: Cullars Rotation, Alabama | collected 2011
GCGACAACTTGTCCACGTGGAATTCTAAGCTTAGGATCCCAATGTGCTGGAAAGACAAGGCCCGCTGGGTCGCCCTCTACGTCCTCTGCCTCGGCATGCTCATGATCGTCCTCGACGTGTCGATCGTGAACGTGGCGCTGCCCTACATCCAGAACGACCTCGGCTTCACCAACGCCGGGCTCGCCTGGGTCGTCAACAGCTACCTCATCGCCTTCGGCGGTCTGCTGCTCCTGAGCGGTCGCCTCGGCGACCTGCTCGGCCGGCGCAACGTGCTGATGGTCGGTCTGATCGTCTTCACCGTCGCCTCGCTGCTGTGCGGGGCGGCGCAGAGCGACTGGCAGCTCGTCGTGGCCCGCTTCGTGCAGGGCGTCGGCGGCGCACTCGCGTCCGCCGTGATCCTCGGCATGATCGTCACGCTCTTCCCCGAGCCCGGCGAGCAGGCCAAGGCCCTCGGCGTCTACGGCTTCGTCGCCTCGGCCGGTGGCGCGATCGGAGGGCTCGCCGGCGGCGTCCTCACCGAGCTCCTGAGCTGGCACTGGATCTTCCTCGTCAACGTGCCGATCGGCGTCGTCATGGCCTGGCTGGTCCTCAAGACCGTGCCGCAGGACCAGGGCATCGGGCTGCGGGACGGCGCGGACGCCGCCGGCGCTGTGCTCATCACCGCGAGCCTCATGCTCGGCGTCTACGCGCTGGTCGCCCGCACCCCGGGGGCCGCCGTCGTGTCGGTCGCTCTGCTGGCGCTGTTCGTCTGGCGGCAGGCGACCGCGAAGAACCCGCTCATGCCGCTGTCGCTGTTCCGCAGCACGATCACGGTCGGGGCCAACCTCGTCCAGCTGCTCACCGTCGCCGGCATGTTCGGGATGTTCTTCCTCGTCACGCTCTACGTGCAGCGGGTGCTGGGCTGGTCTGCCCTCGAGATCGGTCTCGGGTTCCTGCCGACCAGCGTCGTCATGTGCGTGACGTCGCTCAAGGTCAGCGACCGCGTCGTCGCCCGGTACGGCGCCCAGCCCGCGCTCCTCACCGGCACGCTGGTCTCCGCCCTGGGTCTGGGCCTGCTCGTCCTCGCCCCCGTCGACGGCACCTACCTGGTGCACGTCCTGCCCGGCATGACCCTGCTCGGGCTCGGGATGGGTGTCGCGTTCCCCGGCCTCATGGCGATCGCCATGTCCGACGTGACGCCGGAGGACGCGGGCATCGCGTCGGGCCTCGTCGGCACGACCGCCGAGGCCGGCGGCGCGCTGGGGCTCGCGGTGCTCGCGACCCTCGCCGACCAGCGCACCCGCACGCTCACCGGTCGCGGGGTGGCCGAGGCGGAGGCGCTCACGAGCGGCTACCACCTGGCGTTCGCCCTCGGCGCCGGCCTGCTCGTCCTGGCCGCCGTCATCTGCGCGACGCTGCTGCGCAGCGCCGACGTCCACGGGCACGCCGAGCCCGAGCTCGTCGCGGCCTGACCGATGAGTTCCCCCGTCGTCGTACGTCTTCTCCTGTGCGAGGCTGGCGACAGGAGGACGCGATGACAACCACAGCAGGCGTGGAGCTCTCCGAGCTCGAGACCTACCGCACCGAGCTGCGCGGCTACTGCTACCGGATGCTGGGCTCCGCGTTCGACGCGGACGACGCCGTGCAGGAGACCCTCGTCAAGGCGTGGCAGAAGGCGGACGGCTTCGAGGGCCGCTCGTCGGTGCGCTCGTGGCTCTACCGGATCGCCACGAACGTCTGCCTCGACAGCCTCCGCGCCCGCGGCCGCCGGGCGCTCCCGATGGACCTGTCGTCGCCGGTGCCAGCCACCACGACCCCGGACAAGACGCTGCCGGACTCCGCGTGGCTCGAGCCGGTGTCCGAGGCCGACGTCGCTCCGCTCACGGCCGACCCGGCCATGATCGTCGCCCACAACGACTCGATCCGGCTGGCCTTCGTCGCCGCCCTGCAGACCCTGCCTCCCAAGCAGCGCGCGACCCTGATCCTCAAGGAGGTCCTGTGCTGGCAGGCCTCCGAGATCGCGGAGCTGCTCGACACGACCGTCGCCGGGGTCAACAGCGCGCTGCAGCGCGCCCGCGCGACGCTGGCCGACGCCGACCTCTCCCAGCCGGCTCTCGCGAACGACGCCGACAAGGACCTGCTCGCCCGGTACGTGACGGCGTTCGAGGCCTACGACATCCCGTCGCTCGTCGCGCTGCTGCACGAGGACGCCGCCATCTCGATGCCGCCGATCGCCATGTGGCTGCAGGGCCTCGAGGACGTCGCCGCCTGGTACGTCGGCTTCGGCATCGGCTGCAAGGGCTCGCGGCTCGTCCCCACGGTCGCGAACGGCATGCCCGCGTTCGGGCAGTACCGCGTCAACCCCGAGGGCGGGCACAAGGCCTGGTCGCTGCAGGTGCTGGAGATCAGCGGATCAGGGGCTGACGGCCGCATCGAGCACATCCACCACTTCCTCGACGTCGAGAAGCTGTTCCCCCGCTTCGGCCTGGACCTCCTCCTCCCCGCCTGACGGTCGCGTCCTCAGCGCTGAGCGTGGGTCTCCTGCGCTGCTGAGGACGTACGGCGGCCCCCCGCGTTGCGTCCTCAGCGCTGAGCGTGGGTCCCCTGCGCTGCTGAGGACGTACGGCGGGGAAGGGCGGCCGTCAGAGGACGTCGGTGAGGCCGCAGGCGGCGAACAGGGTCGCGTCGGCCCCCTCGACGGCGAGCTCCCGCTGGTGACGGCGGGCGCACAGCCGCATCCGCGACACCGCGTCCACCACCGACAGGTCGCAGGACTCGAGCTGGAGCACGACGTCGTCGTGCGAGAGCAGTCCGTCGACGTGCTCGACCGCGATGGCCACGGCAGCCGCTGACAGCGGTCCGCGCAGCCTGACGACGGTGGTCACACAGGGAAGACGAGCCGGAGCACGGCAACTCATCGGCGTAGGGTCGGGCTGTGAACGGCGTCGTGGAGGTCATCGGTCTGGGCGCCGCCGCGGTCGGCCTCGGGATGGCAGGGTCGTTCGTGGTGGGCACGATCCGTCGTACCCGTCGGGCCGTGCAGCGCGGCCGGCGCAAGGTCGAGCCCGCGCGGGTGAAGACGCTGCAGGCCAGGGCTCTCGTCGCGCCGTCGAAGCGGCTGCGCCGCGACCTGGCGAAGGACGTGCTGAGGGCCCGGCAGGCGTTCGACCTGGCGCGCAAGGACGGCCGACCGGTCGCCGAGCTCGAGCCGACGCTGCTCAGCCTCGAGCGGGTGGCCCGCTCGCTCGACGTGGACCTGCGTGTGGACCGGCCGGTGCAGGACGAGGTCACCCGCACGCGCAACGCGGCCCGCTCGCTGCTCGAGGCGTGCACGCCGGCGCCGGGACGCGCCGCTCAGCTCGACGAGATCACCGAGGCGGCCGAGCGCGCACGGCTCGTGGCGGAAGCGCGGCGGGAGCTGTCATAGCGGTCCTGCGGCTGTCGTCGGTGACCTACCGCCGCGACGAGACGGTGATCCTGCACGGCGTCGACCTGACCGTGCGGGACGGTGAGCACTGGGCCCTGCTGGGCCGCAACGGCTGCGGCAAGACGACGCTGCTCTCGTTCGCGGGCGCTCGCGAGTTCCCCACCAGCGGCACGGTCGACGTCCTCGGGCACCGGCTCGGTGAGGTCGACATCTTCTCCGAGCTCTGGCCGCGCATCGGTGCGGTGACCGGACGGCACACGCCGTCCGGCCGGCTCACGTGCGGGCAGGTGGTGCTCACCGGCGTCACGGGCACCAACGGCCTGCGGCTGCGCTGGACACCGACCGACGACGACCGTGCCGCGGTGGCCCGATCCCTTGCTGACGTGGGGATCTCGAGCCTCAAGGACCGCCCCTGGGAGGTCCTCAGCAACGGCGAGCAGCGCCGGACGCTGCTGGCCCGCGCCCTGGTGCGACGCCCCGACCTGCTCCTCCTCGACGAGCCGGCCGCCGGCCTCGACCTCCCCGCGCGCGAGCACCTGATCGAAGCGCTCGACCAAGTCGGGACGACCAGCGTGCTCGTCACCCACCACGTCGAGGAGATCCCCTCGACCACGACGCACGCGGCCCTCATGAAGGACGGGCGGATCGTGGCGGCGGGCACCGCCGACGGCGTACTCACCTCCGAGGGCCTCTCGGACTGCTTCGACCTGCCGCTCGTCGTCGAGGAGCGCGACGGCAGGTTCAGCGCTCGAGCACGCGCCGGGGGACGTCCACCAGCATCGTCGTGATCTGCTCCTCGGTCACGCCCTGCTCCCGGAGGTAGGGGAGCACGTCGTCCTCGAGGTGCAGGTAGTGCCACTGGGTCATGAGCGGCTTCACAGCCGGGTCGATCCAGTCGATGTAGCAGGCGGCGTCCTGCGACAGGACCATCCGGTCGGCGAGACCGCGTCGGCAGAGCTGGACGACGGTGTCGGCGCGGGCTTCGAAGGTCGTCGCGAGGTTGATGCCGAAGCGGTCCATGCCGAGCGTGAACCCCTGCTGCGCCAGCGACTCCAGGTGGTCGACGTCGGTGGAGTCGCCGCTGTGGCCGAGCACCACCACGGACGGGTCGACGCCCTCCTCGTCGCAGAGCACCCGCTTCACGACCGACCCGGTCTCGGTGCCCGGGTGGGTGTGCACGGTGATCGGTGCGCCGGTCTGCAGGTGCGCCCTCGCGACCGCCCGCATGATGCGCTCGACCCCGGGAGTGAGCCCAGGCTCGTCGATGGCGCACTTCAGCATGCCCGCGACGACGCCGTGGTTGCCCTCGGTCAGGTCACGGACGAACAGCTCCGTCAAGGCGTCAGGGCTGCGGTGGTAGAAGAAGAAGGGCAGGTCCTCGTAGGTGTAGACGCCCGTCGCCGCGACGATGTTGAGCTGCGGCACGAGGGCGTTGACGCGCTGGATCCTGGGCAGGTAGCGACCGAGCCCGACGACGGTCGGGTCCACGATCGTCCGCACGCCCTGGGCGGCCAGTGCGGTCAGCTTCTCGACCGCGTCAGCGACCCGGACCTCCTCGTCCCACTCGTCCGGGTAGTTCTGCTGCACGTCCGGCGTGAGGACGAACACGTGCTCGTGCATGTAGGTGCGGCCGAGGTCGGCGCTGTCGACGCTTCCGAGCACGGTGGGAACGGCAGTCATGACCGCAACGTAAGCGCTTTAGGAATTGTCGGGGAATGCCGATACGGTGGTAGCGGTTACACCACATGATCAGCGGGAAAGATCGCTGACGAGCTCAGGCGCAGTGCGGCGCCGGGCCACCCCCGAACCTCGCCGACGAGATCGTCGGCGGACGCAAGAGAAGAGATGAAGCATGAACGACTACGGACCCTGGGACGACTGAGTCCCCAGCAACGCCGTGGCCCGTCCCTCACCCGAGGGGCGGGCCTTTCAGCTTCTCGAGGGCCAGGTCGAGCACCGCCGACGTCGTGCCGAAGTTGAGCCGGGCGTGGTGGTCGAGCCCGAAGTCGGCGCCCTCGACGAGCGCCAGCCGGGCGTCGCGCAGCAGCCGCTCCGCCGGCCGCGCGTCGTCGAACCGCAGCCAGGCGAGGTACCCGGCCTGCGGCCAGGTCAGCTCGATCCCGGCGGGCAGGCCGTCGCGCAGCCGGGTCCGCTGCCGGTCGAGGTGCTGCACCAGCGACGCCAGCCAGCCGTCGCCGTGAGTGAAGGCCGCGATGCCGGCGAGCGCGCCGTGGTGGCCCATCTTGTAGCTGACCTCCGCCGGCATCCTGCGCATCGCCTCGAGCGTCGTGCGGTCGCCGGCGACGACGAGCGCGGCCTTGAGCCCCGCGACGTTGAAGGCCTTCGACGCTGACACCAGCGCCACGGCCCTGCGCGGCTTCGACAGGTACGGCGTGAAGTCCGCGCCCGGCAGCGTCATGGGCGCGTGCACCTCGTCGGCGAGGACGACGGCGTCGTGGCGCTGCACCACCCGGTCGAGCTGGTCGAGCTCGTCGGCGGTCCAGACCCGGCCGGTGGGGTTGTGCGGGCTGGAGAGCAGCACGGCACGGGCGCCGGCGCCGAGGGCGACGTCGATGCCCGCCAGGTCGAGCGCGCCGTCGACGAGGGGCACCGGCACGACGGGACGCCCGCAGGCCGGAGGCACCTCGAAGAACGGGTGGTAGACCGGCGGGCAGATGACGACCCGGTCCCCGGGATCGGTGAGGAGCTTGAGCACCTCGGTCACGCCGGCCATCACGTCGCTGACCGGGAACGTCCAGTGCGGCTTCGGCTCCCAGCCCCAGTGCCGCGCGGCGAACCCGGAGAAGGCGGTGCCGAGCCGCTCGGGAGAGGCGTAGCCGGTGTCGCCGCGGGTCACGGCCTGCTGCAGGACCTCGGCGACGCAGGGGGCGAGGGGGACGTCGAGCTCGGCGACCCACATCGGCAGCACGTCGGGGTCGTGCAGGCGCCACTTGATGCTCTGGCGCTGCCGCAGGTCCTCCAGGGTGAGGGCGTCGAAGTCCACGACTGGCAGTCTGCCCCCATGACCACCATCGAGGTGCCGGGAGCCACCCTCTACGTCGAGCGGGCGGGCGAGGGGCCGCCGCTGCTGTTCGTCAGCGGCTCGGGGAGCGCGCTGGCTGACGGGATGCGGCCGTCCCTCCTGCCGCTGAGCGGTGCGTTCGACGTCGTCGGCTGGGACCACCGGGGGCTCGGCCGGTTGACGTCCGACGCCGAGCACCCCACGATGGCCGACTACGCCGCCGACGGCTTCGCGCTGGCGGATGCCCTGGGGATCAAGGAGTTCCGGCTCGTCGGGGTGTCCTTCGGGGGAATGGTCGCGCAGGAGATGGCCGTCACCCACCCCGACCGGGTGGTGGCCCTCGGCCTCGTGTGCACGTCCGCGGGCGGTGCGGGCGGGTCGTCGTACCCGCTCCACGAGCGGCCCGACCCGATGGCGATGGCGACTCTCGTCGACACCCGGCCCGGGGTCGCCGCGCAGCTGATGGCGCTGCTCGGCAGCCGCGCCGAGCCGGCCGAGCCCGGGTACACCCGCCAGCTCGGCGCCCGGCGCGACCACGACGTCTGGGACCGGCTCGACCGCATCAGCTGCCCGACGCTCGTGCAGGGCGGGAGGTACGACGGGATCGCCCCACCGGCGAACAGCGAGGCGATCGCGTCCAGGATCAGCGGGGCCCGGGTCGTGCTCTACGACGGCGGGCACGCGTTCCCCTACCAGGACCCTGCCGCGTGGCCGGACCTCGAGGCCTTCCTACGCGGCGAGGGCGAGCACGGCGCCTGACATCCGCTGCTGCATGACGGCGAGGACGTCCTCGACCGGCTGACCTCCGAAGGAGCCGAGCGGCACGAACCGCACCGCGCAGCGGCTGCGCAGGCGCGGCTTCCAGGTGCCGCGGGGGACGACAGACGGCGTGCCCGTGACGACCGCCAGGACGACGGGAGCACCCGTGCGGCTGGCGAGGACGGCGGCGCCCGGCTTGAGCTGCTGGACGACCCCGTCGCCGATGCGCCCTTCCGGGAAGAGCGCGACGGCCTCTCCGGCCTCGAGCAGCAGCTGCGCCCCCGCCAGCGCGGAGGACGCGGCTGCCGTGCCGCGCTTCACCGGGACCATGCCGGCCTCCAGCAGCAGCGGGCCGAGGACAGGGGCGGTGAACACACCGGCCGTACCCAGCATCCGCAGCTGCCGTCCGGCCTTCGAGCCGGCGACCGCGAGGGCCGGACCGTCGGCGACCGAGAGGTGGTTGGCGATGACGAGCACCGGGCCGTCGGGCAGCTCGCCCGAGACCGTGGGACGGACCACCCGGCCGATCAGACCGGCGAGGGCGCGGTAGGCGAGCCGGCCGCGGCGGGAGGGCACCTGGGCGTCCGGCAGGGCCAGTCGGCGGGCGGCGTACACGGCCTCGGCGTCGTAGGCGTTGCCGACCGACGGGTCGACACCGCGCAGGACGAGGAACGCGAGGGCGAACAGCACGAGCAGGCTGGCGAGCGCGCCGCGGTAGGAGCCGGTCGTGCCGACGACGACGGCGAACAGCGTCGGGCCCATCCAGGCCGTGCCGCGCTCGGCGAGCTGGGTGAGGGAGAAGACCGCTCCGGCGGAACCGGCGGGGGTGAGCTGGCTGACGAGCGAGCGGGCCAGCGTCTGCGAACCGCCGAGGACCGCCGCGAGGCCGCAGGCCATCGCCCAGACGTCCTGCGTCGTGTGCAGCGACGTGGTGGCCCCGACCATGACCGCGACCCAGCCGGCGATGCAGCCGAGCAGGACGGGCTTGGTGCCGAAGCGCCCGGCGAGACGGCCGGTCAGGAGCGCGAACGGCGCCGCGAGCACCTGCACGAGCAGGACCATGAGCAGCAGGGTCGTCGTGGACGCCTTGACCTCGTGGGCGAGCACGGTGGAGGAGAGGCTGACGACCGCGCCGATCGCGTCGCCCAGCACGATCACGCTGATCAGCGTGCGGCGCAGCTGCGGCAGGTCGCGGAGCAGCGCGACGGCGCTGACCTTCGGAGCCGCGTCGACCAGGGGCACCGTGCCCATCCAGCGGCAGGCCACCAGCGCGAACCCGGCCCACCACACGCCGGCCGAGGCGATGACGACCCGCACGCCGGTCGACGCCCCGGCCGCGCTCATGACCGCGAGAGCGGCGCCCAGCAGGACTGCGCCGCCGACGTACCCGACGGCGAAGGCGCGGCTGCTGAGCCGGTCGGCCTGGGTGCCGGGCGCGAGGCGGGGCAGCGTGGCGTTGTAGGGGACCATCGCGGCGCCGAAGCAGACGCCGGCCGCGGCGAGCGCGATCGCGGCGGCGACCCAGTGCGGGGCGGCGGCGAAGGCGAGGGTGGCGAGGCCGCCGAGGAGCGCGAAGCGGCGCACCAGGGCGACCGGCTCGGCGCCGCGGTCGACGCGACGGCCCAGCAGCGGGAGCAGCACGGCCTGCACGACCACGACGCCGACCAGGGTCAGCGGGAGCACTGTCGGGCGGTCACCGGCCAGGTGGTCGAGGTACGGGCCGCCGACTGCGGTCGTCACGACCGTCACGTAGCCCGAGTTGGCCCAGTCGTAGGCGGCGAATCCCTGCGTCTTCTTCGTCATACCTAGAGGGTCGGCTCGCGCGGGCCTCCGGACCTGAGTAGAACTGCGGGAATGCCCACCGGACACGAGGTCTTCGAGCAGCTCTCCTGGCACTGGGAGGCGCAGCTCCGGCCGCGGTTCGAGGGCCTCACGCGCGACGAGATGCTCTGGGAGCCGGTCGACGGCTGCTGGACGGTGCGCGACGGGGTGCTCGACGGCGGCTGGCCGCCGCCCGAGCCGGCTCCGGTGACGACGATCGCCTGGCGGCTCGGGCACGTCGCGCACTGCTTCCACCACCGCTACCAGGCGCACCTCGGCGACCGGGTGTTCGTCGACGAGGTCCCGGACGACCTGCTCGGCTACGTCGACGAGGGCTACCGGCTCTGGTCGGAGGGTGTCCTGGCGGCGCCGCCCGAGCGGTTCGAGCGCCCGAACCAGGGGCCGCCGTTCACGGCCGACGAGCACTACCCGTTCTGGGCGGTCGTGCTCCACATCAACCGCGAGGTCATCCACCACGGCGCCGAGATCGCGCTCCTGCGCGACCTCTACGCCCGCCGCTAGACCGCAGACGGCCCCGCGACACGCAGCGCGTCGCGGGGCCGGTCGCAGAGCAGAGCCAGGGCTACACGTCGTACGAGACCTGGAGCTCCTTGATGCCGTGCACGAAGTTCGACCGGAGGATGCGCGGGTCGGCCAGGGGGCGGATGTTCGGCATCCGGCGGGCGATGGTGTCGAAGATGATCCGGACCTCGGCGCGGGCCAGGTTGGCGCCCAGGCAGAAGTGCGGTCCGCCGCCGCCGAAGGCGACGTGCTCGTTCTCGACGCGCGTGATGTCGAACGTGTCGGGGCGGTCGAGGCCGCGCTCGTCGCGGTTGGCCGCCGAGTAGTAGATGACGACCCGGTCCTGCGCCTTGATCTGCTGGCCGCCGAGCTCGTAGTCCGACAGGGCGGTGCGCTGGAACTGGATGATCGGCGAGGCCCAGCGGATGATCTCCTCCGCTGCGGTGTCGAGCGGGCGCTCGCTCTTGAACAGCTCCCACTGCTCGGGGTGCTCGAAGAACGCCTGCATGCCGTGGCTGATCGCGTTGCGGGTGGTCTCGTTGCCGGCCACCATGAGCAGCACGAAGAAGATCGCGAACTGGTCCGGCGTCAGCGCGCCCTCACCGGTGTCGGCGGCGAGCAGCTTGCTGATGATGTCCATGCTGTCGGCGGAGACCGGGCAGCCGTCCTTCGCGCGGGCCAGGCCGTCGGCCATCATGAACATCTCGGCCATCGCCCCCTGGGCGATCTCCGGGGTGCCGCCGAGCTCGGGGTCGTCGAAGCCGACCATCGTGTTGGACAGCTCGAAGACCTTGCGGCGGTCCTCGGCCGGCACGCCGACGAGCTCGCAGATGGCGAGCAGCGGCAGCTCGGAGGCGATGTCCTCGACGAAGTCGCCGGTGCCCTTGGCGATGGCCCGGTCGACGATCTCGTCGGCGAACTCCTGCAGCCGGGCCTCGAGGTTGCGGATCGTGCGGGGGTTGAAGGCGCGCTGCACGATGTTGCGGTAGGCGCCGTGCTCCGGCGGGTCCATGTTGAGCATGAGCTGACGGGTCATGGCGAGGGCCATCTCCTCGTCGGCCTCCGCGCCCATCGTCATCAGCGCGCCGCGGGCGTAGGACGAGAAGACCTCGGGGGTCCGGCTCACCTCGCGGACGTCCTCGGCCCGGGTGACGACCCAGAAGCCCTCGCCCCAGGAGCCGGGCTGGTCGTGCCAGAAGACCGGCGCCTCGTCGCGCATCGTGGCGAACGCCTCGAGCGGCAGCCCCTCGACGAAGGTGTCGGGATCCACGAGGTTCACGTGCTCGACGGGACAGCGTGCGGTGGTGGTCATGAGGGCTCCTGCTCAAATACGAGTCAACCTGTATCGCAATGATGGTAACCTGAGTGTGGTCTGGCTCACAAGGGGGCAAACGCATGACGAGCGCTGGTCGACCGCGGGACCCGCGGGTGGACGAGGCCCTGCGCCGCGTCGTGCAGGAGCTGCTGGTCACGGAGGGGTACTCCGGCCTCACCGTGCAGGGAGTCGCCCGGGCCGCGGGCGTGTCGCCCGCCACCGTCTACCGGCGCTTCCCGGGCAAGCAGTCGCTCGTCGAGTGGGCGGCCTTCCAGGTGACCGAGTGGGTCGAGCCCGCCTGGACCGGTGACTACGCGCGCGACCTCGCGATCCTCGTCGAGCTGCTGCTCGCCTACCTGGCCCAGCCAGCCGTGCGCGCCGCCGTCCCGGGCCTGCTGTCGGAGTACGTCCACGAGGGATCGGGGTACCTCGCGCTCCTCGCGGCCACCATCACCCCCGTACGACGGGCGCTGGGCACCCTCCACGAAGGGGCGGTCGCCCAGGGGGAGGCCGTCGAGGGCGTCGACCTCGACGCCCTCCTCGAGGTGCTGCTCGGCGCTGTGCTCCTCGAGGCGATGACGGGGACCGCGAGCACCCGCGCGGCGGCCGTGCGGATCGCTGAGGTCGCGCGCCGCGCGACCACCTGAAAAAAGATTCTCGAGAAAAGCTGCAAGGTCTCCCGCGGTCGCCCCTCTCAACGGTCAGAAGCCGGGCACGAGGTCCGGCGCCAGACCACCGGAGACCACGATGACCAGCTTCGCCAAGAAGATCGCCAGCACCGCCGTCCTGACCGCCGCGCTCACCGGCACCTTCGCCTCCACCTCCTGGGCCCAGGACATCGCGCCGGCCCCCCAGCCGACGCAGCCCAGCGGCCCCGGGAACATCGCGCCGGCTCCGCAGCCCACGAACCCGCCGAAGGGCCCGGCCGACATCGCGCCGGCCCCCAAGCCCACGAACCCGCCGAAGGGCCCGGGCGACATCGCGCCGGCCCCCAAGCCCACGAACCCGCCGAAGGGCCCGGGCGACCTCGCCCCCGCCCCGAAGCCGACCGACCCGGGCGTGCCGGACGACAAGGTCAGCAACGGCGGTGGCGGTGGCGGCACCCAGCCGACCGGCCCCGACGACCTCGCCAACCCGACCCACGGCTGCCAGACCACGCACGGCTGCGTCGTCGACGAGCCCACCGACGGCGGCGCCGGTGGCGGTTCCGAGGACGGTGTCGAGGCCGCTGACGCCGCCCAGCCCGTCGCGACCGACGACAGCTCGCTGCCCTTCACCGGCGACTCCACCCTGCTGTACGCCGAGATCGGTGGCGGCCTGGTCGCCCTCGGCCTGATGTCCCTGGTCGCTGCCCGCCGCCGCAGGTCCTGCTAGCGCCCCCGGCCGCGGCGCCGGCGCCCCCTCCCCTGGGGCGTCGGCGCTGACGGCTTTCGGAGAAGGAGACTGAGATGATCCGCACCGACCAAGGAGGCCGTCAGTGGCACGGGAGCTCGTCGCGGCTGCGCTCGCGGGAGACCGCAGCGCCTGGGCAGGCATCTGGGACCTGCACGGCACGAAGCTGCACTCCTACGCCTGGCGGCTGCTCGGCAGCGAGGCCGACGCGCAGGACGTTGTGGCCGACACCTTCGTCTCCGCGGCGGAGAACCTCCACCAGCTGCGCGACCCGGACCAGCTGCGCCCCTGGCTCTACGCGATCTGCCGACGGCACGTCCAGCGCCGCTGGGAGCTGCGCGACCGGGTCCGTCCGACCGACGACATCGTGGCCGTCGTCGACGCCCAGGAGCCGGTCGTGAACGCGCTCGGCATCGACGCGGCCGAGGCGTCCTCCCTGCTGTGGGAGGCGGCCGAGGGCCTCGGTCCCGCCGAGCGCGAGCTCCTGTCGCTCGTCCTCAACGCCGACCTCGACAGCGGCGAGGTCGCGAAGGTCACCGGCGACCAGCCGTCCGCGGTCTACGTGAAGGTCAGCCGCCTCAAGGACGGCCTCGGTCGCGCCGCCGGCGCCCTGCTCGTCGCGCGGCACCACCGCGAGGACTGCGACGAGCTCGACGTCCTGCTGCGCGACTGGGACGGCTCCTACTCGGCGCTGTGGCGCAAGCGGATCGCCCGGCACGTCGACGGCTGCGACACCTGCGGCGCGTCGCGCAAGGCCGCCGCCGGTGCGCTGTTCGGCATCGCGGGCGGCGCACCGCTGCTCGTCCTCCCGTCGCTGCGCGACCGGGTCCTCGGCGGCATCGGGTCGCCGGACATGACGCCGGTCTCCTTCGAGGCGGGCTGGCCCGTCGCCGAGCCGTGGGAGCGGTCGCGCCGCCGCGGGGGTCTCGTGGCGGCCGGCCTCGCCCTGGTCGCGCTGCTCGCCGTCGGTGTCGTGCTCGCCCAGAGCGGTACGCCGGAAGACACGGGCGCCGCGCCCGTGGCGACCCTGCTGCCCTCCGCCACCGCCGGCACGCCCTCCGCCGTCCCGACCGCGGCGCGTTCCGCGACTCCGCCCCCGACGCAGCGCCCGGTCGTGCAGCCGACGGCGGCCCCGCCGACCGCCGAGCCGACCGCTCGACCGACTGCCGCGCCCACGACCGCCCTGCCCCTCCCGGCCGCGCCATCCGTCCGGCTGGCCCTGTCGGACGACGCGATCCAGACGGCCTGCGGCACCGAGAAGACCCTCGTCGCCTCCGCGGTCGCGACCGGCTCAGGTGTCCGCACGCTCATCTCGTGGGGCGGCACATCCCCTGGCAGCAAGGCGATCACGGGCTCGGGGTCGGCCACGGTCGGCCCCTACTCGTCGGTCGCCGACGCCAGCGGCACCGACACGGTCACCGTGCGAGCGGTCGTCACGGACCGGCTGGGTCGCTCGGTCTCCGCGGTCAAGACCTTCACGGTGTCCGTGGCCCCGTGCTGAGCACCGGACCGGTCTGGGACGACGGCACGTGGCAGGGCCTGCCGTCGCTCGACGGCGACGTCACCGCCGACGTCTGCGTCGTCGGCCTCGGCGGCTCCGGCCTGACCGCGGTCCAGGAGCTGCGCGACCGCGGAGTCTCCGTCGTCGGCCTCGACGCCGGTCAGGTCGGCGGCGGTGCAGCGGGCCGCAACGGCGGCTTCCTCCTCGCCGGTCCCGCGCACCCGTACCACCGGCAGCGGGATCCTGCGCTGTACCGGCGGACCCTCGAAGAGCTGGACCGCATGGAGGCGGCCGGCTTCCTGCGCCGCACCGGATCGTTGCGCATCGAGGAGGACCCCGCTGACTGCGCCCTCCAGGCCGCGGCACTGGAGGAGGACGGTTTCGAGGTCGAGCGCTACGACGGGCCGGAGGGCGAGGGCCTGCTCTTCCCTCGGGACGGCGTGTTCCAACCGCTGGAGCGGTGTCGTGCGATGGCCAGAGCTCCTGGGCTCTACGAGCGCACGCCGGTCCTGTCCGTGTCCGGAGGTCAGGTCGACACCGCACGTGGTGCCGTGAGCTGCGACTCCGTCCTCGTGCTGGTCGACGGCCGGCTCGACGGGTTGCTCCCTGAGGTCCCCGTCCGCACCGTGCGGTTGCAGATGCTGGCGACAGCACCGGTGCCGCAGAGGTTCTCCCGGCCGGTCTACCTGCGCGACGGGTACGAGTACTGGCAGCAGCTGCCCGACGGCCGGATCGCCCTCGGGGGCTTCCGCGACGTCGGCGGCGACGAGGAGGAGACGTCCTCGACCGAGCCGTCCGCCACCGTCCAGTCAGCGCTGGACGGCCTGCTCACCCGCATCGCTCCGGAGGCCGTCGTCACGCACCGGTGGGCCGCGTCGGTCGGTTACACGCAAGACGCCCTGCCGTACCTCGGTGAGGTGCGGCAGGGCGTCTGGGCTGCGGGTGGCTACTGCGGCACGGGCAACGTGATCGGTGCCCTGTGCGCGCGGCAGCTGGTGAGCAACGTGCTCGGTGGACCGACCTACTGGCCCGCGAGCCGGTGACTACTTGGGCTGAAGCCGGGCAGCGCCGTCGAGACGCACGGTCTCGCCGTTGGCGTAGGTGTTGGTGAGCAGCTCGAGGATCATCGAGGCCAGCTCGTCCGCCGTGCCGAGGCGCTTCGGGAAGACGACGTCGCGCTTGAGGCTGTCCTTGAACGCCTCGGAGGCCTCGCCCTCGCCGTAGATCGGGGTGTCGATGAGGCCGGGCGCGACGCAGTTGATGCGGATGCCGGCGGCCGCGAGGTCACGGGCGATCGGGACGGTCATGCCGACGATGCCGCCCTTGGAGGCGGAGTACGCGGCCTGGCCGATCTGGCCGTCGAACGCGGCGATGGACGCGAGGGTGACGATCGCGCCCTTCTGGTTGTCGCCGTCGAACGCCTCGGTGCGCGAGATCGCCGTGGCCGCGAGGCGCACGGTGTTGAAGACACCGATGAGGTTGATGTCGATGACCTGCTTGAAGTAGTCGAGCGGGAACGCCGACTCGTACTGGCCGTCGCGGCCGACGGTGCGCGACGCGGCGCCGATGCCGGCGGCGGCGACCGCGGTGCGGAAGGTGCCCAGGCCCTCGGCGACGCCGATGGCGGCGATGAGGTCGTCCGTGCTCGTGACGTTGACCTTCACGAACTCGCCGCCGATGTCACCGGCGACCTTGAGGCCCTTCTCCTCGTTCAGGTCTGCGACGACGACCTTGGCGCCGCGCGCCGCGAGCTGACGGGCGGCGGCCTCACCGAGGCCCGACGCGCCGCCGGTGACGAGGGACGAGGTCCCGTTGAGGTCCAGCACTGTGAAGCTCCTTCGTGAAGTGAGAGACCCATAGTGACAGCCCCTGCACACAGCGGTTCACGAGGCCCCGATGAGAACGTGGGGGCATGAGCGAGACGTCTGACAGCGGCGCCCCGGTCCTGCGGCACAGCTCGGACCGCACCGAGGCCTTCATCGCACCGACCCACCTGAGCGAGGAGCGCGAGGCCGCCCTCGACGCCCATCGGGAGCGGTACTGGGGCCCGAGCCCCCAGGTCTTCCACGAGATCGTGTCCGACACGGTGCACCTCGACCTGTGGCCGCACCCCGCCTTGCCGCAGGACGGCGTCACCATCGTCACGCAGGGGGCGTCCGCGCTGCCCACGCCGACGCCCGACGGGATCACGCCGTACTTCGAGGTCCTCACCTACGTGCCGACGACCTTCCTGGCGCCCGACGGCGGCGTCGCCCAGGACGAGTCCTCGTGGTGGCCCGGACGCATGGTCAAGGACGTGGCGCGGATGCCGCACGACTACAAGACCTGGCTCGGGCTCGGGCACACGCTCTCCTTCTCCAACCCGCCTGCACCGCTCGTCGAGGGCAGCGCCCTGACCTCCGTGGTTCTCATGCCGCCCATGGGGGACGAGGGAGCCGGCCTCGCGCACACCCCGGACGGTGACGTCCGCTACCTCTGGGCGATGCCGATCACCCACGCCGAGCTCGAGCTCAAGCTGGCCAAGGGGATGGACGCCCTACTGGACGCTCTCGACGCCGCCGAGGTCCCCATGGTCTGCGACCCCCACCGGGCCTGCTCCGTCAGCGGCAGCCGGAAGCGGGGGCTGTTCCGGCGCCGGTAGCCATCGCTGCTGCCAGCCGCGGAGTGAGGCTGCGGGGACGAACGCGAGGTAGGTCGCGATGATCGTCAGCGAGAACCAGCCGATGAGCAGCGTCGCCTCGATGCCGAGGTGGATCGAGATGCCGAGACCCATGGCGTACCAGCGGGTCTTGGGCAGCCACATGCCGAAGACCAGGAAGAACTCCACGAGCAGGGTCCCGTAGGTGAGCACCGCGGCGATCGTCACGGAGGTGGCCGCCCACTGCGGGACGACGAAGCGCTGCAGGTCCTCGAGCTGGACGGCCTTGCCGACGGCGGTGCCGTCCTGCCACGAGGTGCCGTGCAGCTTCGCGACGACGGAGAACAGGTAGAGCGCGCTGATCTGGAGCTGCAGCAGCCGCAGGCCCCAGGGTGCCCGCAGGTCCGACGTGCGACGGCGTCGGGCGTCGAGGGACCACACCTCGCCGGCGGGCATGAGCGCGACGTAGAAGGCCAGCTCGCGCAGCAGCAGGTCGCCGCTGTTGAGCACGTAGACGTCGCGCCGCTGCAGCACGACGAGCAGGAAGACGACGAGCCACGCGACGACCCGGGTGCGCCAGCCGACGACGAGCAGCACGGCCGCGGCGGACAGCAGCGCGCACACGCCGTACGGGCCGAGACCGTCGATGACCCAGTCCGCCGACCACCAGCCTCTGCCGATGTCGACGTGCTCCGCGGTGAGCCCGTCGCGACCGAGGAACGTCTCGGCGTCGGGAAGCAGCGACAGCGTCCAGCCGAGGACGAGCAGTCCGCACGCGATCCGCAGCGCGGCCATCGGTGCAGTGTCGACGGGGTCGAAGAGCCAGGACCGGGCGCGCGCGATCACGGCAGGTCCAGCGTGTAGAAGTCGAACGTCCCGGTGCGCGGTCGGCCCAGTCCCGAACCCGGTACGGCGACGTCGCGGAACGTGCGCGTCAGGACGACCTTGACGACCCCGGGCCCGTACTCGCGGGCGAGCCACTGCGCTGTCGGCTCCCACAGCGCCCGGTAGTCGTCGGCCCGGACGCGCTCGACGTACTTCTGCCAGCGGTAGGTCCGGTACGGCGTGACGACGTGACCGTTGTGGGGCGGCTCCCAGCGGCGCGTGCGACCGTCCGCGTAGGTCAGGGTCGCGGAGACGCCGACGCCGTACCCCCGCGGGTCCGGCGCGAACAGCGCCCAGTCCTGCTCGAGCGCGAGCGCCTGCACACCGGGACCGAGGAAGCGGTGCGCCCGGTCGTGCGCGCGGCCGGCGGGCAGGTTCCAGCCGAGGACGGCGATCGCGAGCACGACCATGCCGACGGCCAGCACCGCCTGCCCGGCTGCGCTGGACTCGATCCGCTGGCCGAGGCGCACGAGTGGCACGTTACGGCCACAATGCCGTGATGACGTACGACCCGGGGCTCCCGCCGACCGCGCCTCCGCCGCGGCGTGGAGGTCACACGATCCTCGCGATCGTGTTCGGAGCCGTCGTCCTCGGTCTTTCCAGCACAGTGGGATCCGAAGCTTGGAATTCACGTGACTTGAAGTCGCGGC
>JADMIO011827193.1_pt1 | contig 17911 bp, 16 predicted proteins | sample 8958161 | NCBI WGS metagenome assembly JADMIO01 (sample SAMN16585339, study PRJNA669376) | soil metagenome | isolation source: Crop rotation soil | place: USA: Cullars Rotation, Alabama | collected 2011
CCGCGACAACTTGTCCACGTGGAATTCTAAGCTTAGGATCCCAATGTGCTGGAAAGTGCAATGGTCCCAGATAAAACCACCTTTATTGTTGGCAATTTCCCGGTTACCTTCCGCATCATAACTGCCACCCCGATTACCATAACTGGTAGGCCATGTTTTTTCAAGATAATCAGTCGCATAGGCGCCCATACTCCAGTTATGACCATCAGCGCTTACTTCTCCGTCCACATAAAAATTATCAAACAATACAAACTCTCTTGCAAGTTTATGTTGATTAGGTGTAATCTTTTCGCCAAAAAGTACCAGTGATGTGTCTCCGTTTCCTTCCGTCATATCGCCCAATACCTGATCGTAAGTACGGTTCTCTTTGATAATGTAGAACACATATTTTATTGGAGAGGCGTCACCTACTTTCATAGGGATTGGGTTTCCCGGTTCTCCGGATACCATTTTTTCCTTCTCTTTATTGTAGGGTGTATTCGCATAAACCATTTGAGAATACGTACTCATCTCTTTCTCCGATGGAGTTTTAATAATGCTGAGCGTTCCCTTGAACAAGCCGGCAATATATTGTACCGAAGCAGGCTTTTGAACCGATCCATGTTGGTACGTCACATCCTCAAATTTCTTTATAGGGTTAGGGCCATAAGGATTAGCCAGTGAAGAAAAACCTTTTCCGTTAGCTACATAAATAGTATTACCGATCACTTTCACGTTGGTAGGATACCAGCCCGTTGGAATAAATCCTTTTGATACACTGCTTCCTGGTTTACTTACATCGTAAACAGCCAGGCAGTTGTTATCAGCATTGGCTATATACAACGTTTTCTCATCAGGGCTTAAAGCAACTCCGTTGGTAGTAGAACCATTAGGAGCATCCGGATACAGGGCTGTATTAAATGTTTCCAGTACTTTCCGGGTCTGTATATCAATCACCGATACCGAATTGTCATTGGCATTGGCTACAAAAAGATATTTTCCGTTTTTGGTCAGACAGATATCATTCGGATTATCGCCTACCGGAATGGAGTCAATCATTTTCTTTTGATCCGTATTAAATACCAGTATCTTATCGCCGCCCCATAAGGAGATATACAGTTCCTTCTTATTGTTCGACAACAGGCAGGTAAATGCTTCTGCACCCAATGGGATACGTTCTACAGATTTATTAGTAAGATTGACAGTATACAGCGAATTATCTTCCTTGGTTACCACATACATTAAATGCCTTGCATCATCAATATCCAATCCTGCGGGAGATATATTATCTGACTTCTTTTTACCCAACATAATAGTGCTGTCTGCCAATTGCAGGGTGTCATTTATAATTGCATATTTCATTATCCGGTTGTCATTACCACCGGATGCATATAAATATTTTTCGTCTGCAGAAAATTTTAATCCAAACCAGCTTTTAGGGATCACCCTGCTGTGCAATACTTTTTGCTCTTTAGTGCTTATTAACTGAATGGACTGCACACTCTGACCATTATTAGTAACGGCCAGATATTTCTTGGAAGACGACACGGCAATATTCAAAGGAAGATCTCCAAGAGGTAATGACGTTCCGGCTGGTGTAAGCTGCCATCCGTTGGAAAGGGTTACTTGTTCTTTAGCCAGCGTATCGCCCTGATAGGCTGTAGTTTTAGGTTGTGCTGTAGCAGCACCTGCTATTGCCGCAGCGAATAGCAATAGAATAGATTTCCTCATAGTACCCCTTAAAGGTAGCCTTTAATGCCCTTTTATAGCATTCCTTTATAATTATTTAACCTACAAGGGAAAAAGAGAAGAAGCGATGGCTACGGTTTCAGGTTTGCCAACATCAATTAAGCGGGAGCCGCTGTGGTCGTATCCTTTGATGATAGCACTATGGGCAAGGTCCAGGTATACATCTACCATAGAAAATTTACCGGACTGCTTTATTAGCGAAAGTAATTCTTTATCAATCACATGAATACCACTGAATGCCTTTTGAATATACTGCGGCATTTTGTGGCTGATCTTTTCCTCACCACTTTGGGTATTTCTCCAGCCGCATAAATTATCAGCAGCATCAAAAAGAAAATTCCGGGAAGTGATGCGGTTAGTAACTGCTAGCGTTGCCAGAGGTTTATTATTATGGTGAAAACCGATCATGGCACCCAGGTCCAGGTCGCACAGGATATCTACATTAATGAGCACAATTGTTGATGCGGTAAATAAGGAAGCTGCTTTTTTTAAACCGCCACCGGTTTCCAATAATTCACCGGTCTCGTCGCTGAAAATGATCTTACTGCCCCAGCCTTTATTTTTTTCAATAGCATCTGTTACCTGGTCGGCAAAATGATGCACGTTAACCACTACTTCTGTTACTCCGTATTGTTGCAGGTATTCAACGTTTCGCTGTAGCAGGCTTTTACCATTAATGACCGCCAATGCTTTGGGATGTTTATCAGTCCACGGCTTAAACCGTGTACCTAACCCCGCTGCGAAGATCATCCCTTGTAGTTCAATATTTTTATTATTATCAATCACAATACTTAAAACTTACAACTTATTACTTACAAAACGATATTCTGCACCAACTGGCTCTTATATGGATAATCCGTATTAAAATGCAAGCCACGACTTTCTTTCCGGAAATGAGCGCATTTCACAATCAGGTAACCTACTGTGATCATATTACGCAATTCGCACAGTTGCGGCGACAAAGCAGTAGCTTCATATAGAGCTTCAATCTCTTCCCACAAAAGATCCAGCCGTTTGGCAGCTCTTACCAAACGGGTATTGGTACGTACAATTCCAACATAGTCGCTCATTACCTGCTGCAGTTCTTTCAAACTTTGTGTTATCAGGATCATTTCACGGGGTTGGGTAGTGCCTGTTGCATTCCAGTCTGGGATAGCATACTGCCAGGCATTACCAGTATCAGATTTATCCAGTGCCTTGATCTTTTCCGATGCATCTACAAAACACCGGTGCGCAAATACCATTGCTTCGAGAAGTGAATTACTGGCAAGACGGTTAGCTCCATGCAAGCCTGTGCTGGCACATTCCCCCGCAGCATATAAGTTATTGATGGAAGTTCTTCCCCATTCATCCGTTTTTATTCCACCACAGCTGAAATGTGCTGCTGGTGATACCGGTATCATGTTCCGGGTAATATCTATCCCTACGGATTTGCACTTTTCATAAATATTCGGAAAGTGTTCGGTAAATTTTTCCAACGGAATATGCCGAACGTCCAGGTACACATGCTCAGTACCGGTGATCTTCATTTCACTATCTATAGCGCGGGCCACAATATCACGGGGGGCAAGATCTTTACGCGGATCGTACCGCTCCATAAAGGCTTCCCCGTTCTTATTTCGCAGAATGCCACCATCCCCCCGCACCGCTTCTGTAATCAAAAAAGACTGGCCTATAGCCCCTGGTTCATACAAAGCCGTTGGGTGAAACTGGATGAATTCCATATTCTCAATCCTTCCCTTTGCACGATATACCATTGCAACACCGTCGCCGGTAGCAATATAAGGATTGGTAGTGGAGCGATAGATCTGCCCGTTACCCCCTGTTGCCAGCACTGTTATCTTGGATAATATTTTTTCAATCTGGTTGGTCTCCAGGTTCAGTACGTATACACCATAGCATTCAATATTGGGAGTTGACTTGGTTACGAGATAACCAAGATGATGCTGTGTCAGCAGGTCTACCACAAAACAGTGCTTAATGATCTCTATATTACCACTGCGGTCAACAGCATCGAGCAAAGCACGCTCCATTTCACGGCCGGTTACATCTTTATGATGCAGGATGCGGTATTCGCTGTGACCGCCCTCACGGCCTAATTTATAATCGCCGTCAGCCTCTTTATCAAACCGGGCGCCCCAGTTAATGATCTCCTGTATGCGATCAACGCCTTCTTTTACCACGATCTCCACTACCTGCTTATTACAAAGTCCATCGCCGGCAATAAGAGTATCTTCAATATGTTTATCGAAACTGTCCTTTTCAAAATCTGTTACGCCGGCAACACCACCCTGCGCGTATTTGGTGTTGGTTTCATCGGCCTGCGCCTTGGTAATGATCAGTATTTTTTTATCGGGAAACTGCTGTGCAGCTTTCAGGGCAAATGTCAATCCGGCAATCCCGGAGCCGATAATAAGAAAATCAGTATTCAATGTTATAAGAGAATTTATTAGCGCTATCCAGTATTTCCAGGATATTATATTTCATGGTAGCAGTCTTTTTATCCGGCGATAACTTGATCAGCGGATTATCGACCTTCTTTACCGGTCTGGGGAATTTAAAGGTGCTGGTATATGATACTTCCATGGCAGAAGCGCCCATCTGCTTCACCTGCGCCATTTCCGGTTTTTCCATCAACGTCTTATATTTTTCAGCATTGATCTGCTTACTGAGTAAGCCCTCTTTAACAGTTACATTATACAAACCAGAAAAATCTCCTACTCCGTTTTGTTGACCGCCATCCTGGTCGTCATCACCCTTTCCGCCTCCAAATACATTCTTCAACATATCTGTCATTCCTGTACCACTACCCTGTGTAGCCATAAGCAATTGAAGGTCTGCCTGAGTTTTGTAAGGGAAACTGGTATTAATTATGAATATCTTCTCTTTAACATTCATTTTCATATACAGTCTACCCTCTCTCATCGCTGCCTTCTGTTCGGGTGTCAAACTTTTGGAAGAATCAGCAATACTCTTCATAGAGATCGTTGTATCGATAACCCGGTCCATCCCATTCTTTGCCATTTCTTCTTCACCCATATAGGTTTGCATCATATCGATCAGTTGGCCCATATCCATATTGACAACATAGGTGCCACTGCCGTCTGCGTTTACAACAATATCTTCATTTACTTCATAACAGCCAGCGAAACAAACACAGATCAGTGCCACCAGCCAATATTTCAAGTGCTTCATTACAGGAATAATTTCTGGCAATTTACTTGATTTCAGGGGATTCCACCTTGAAATCTGGAGGGATAGTTTAGTCTGTGCGCACCTGGTACCATACCGTAAAAGTTTCCGACCGACGGGCCGGTAACATAATTACGCCCATGCCATTATTAAAGCAATCCGGGGCCGCGCTGAGATTCTCAATAGCAATGCTTTGCCGGTGGTCGGGAGTATAAAGCTGCAGGTATGGATACCCGGCATTGGTATAGATCAGCAGAGCAAGATGTTGCTGGGGGTTCTGAAAAATACAGCAGGGAGTCCCCTCTACTACCTGTAACGGAAAACAATTATCCAGGAACCGGGAATTGATCGGGGCAGAAGTTTTAAATGAAGGATCATGGATCGCTTTACCGGTTGGAATGAGCTGGTCGTTAAACTCCAGCATAATATCGGAGTTGAATTGCAGTTCACAATCATCGATACGGCCACCAAGCCGGAAATAAGGATGCCATCCATCTGCTATGGGAATGGGAAGATCTTCGAGATTCAATACAGTAGTTTCAACCTGCAACACTTTTGATGCCTGTAATGTATACCGCACATCACATACATAGCTAAAAGGGTAACCTGGGTCCTCTTTCTTATAATGATATCGAAGTGTAACGGATGCCTTATTATCATCTGTAAACTGGTCCATGATCGTAAATGCCTTATTGTACAACAACCCATGAATGGCTGTACCATCGGGGAATTTGTTTTTGAATTCATAGGTCTTGTCGTCCATCCTGTACTTTCCTGCTGCAATACGACAAACAAACGGCGACAACTTGCTGCTCTTATATGATATTGCCAGAGATCTGTCAACATCCTCCTTATCCCGGTAATTGTCAATAATATTAAAATGCTCATCATCCAGTAGTACATCAAACGAATGCAGCAAGGCGCCATAGGCTGGCAAAACAGTTACGATTGTATTTGTTGCCGTATCTTGCAGACGGACCAGCGATAATTCATTTTCCTTATAACGATCGATTGTAAAGCTCATAGCCAATAAAATTAATTCATTCGGGGAGTACCATGATAAAAAAATTACAACAGGCTTTCAAAGACCGGTTTAACAGGGAACCTGTTATTGCAGCTGCACCGGGCAGGGTTAACCTGATAGGCGAACATACTGACTATAATAATGGATTTGTTTTACCGGGAGCTGTTGACAAAAGGATCTATGTAGCTATTGCCCCCAATGATACCGATACCATTAATGTATTTGCCAACCAGTTTAATGAGAGCTATTCTTTCCCCGTCAGTAACTCACAGCCACACACAGGGTGGATGAATTACCTGTTAGGCGTTAGTTACCACATACAACAGGAGGGGAAAAAAATAAGCGGTGCCGATGTGCTGATCGATGGCGATATACCGGTTGGCGCCGGTATGAGCTCTTCTGCTGCATTATGTTCTGCTTATGGGTTTGCACTGAATGAAATATTCCAGTTAGGCTTATCCCGCATGCAACTGGCATTTATCGGGCAAAAGACCGAGCACACATTTGTGGGCGTTCAATGCGGCATTATGGACCAGTTCGCCAGCCTGCACGGCAAAAAGGGACACGTTATCAAACTGGATTGCCGCAGTATGGAATACGAATACATTCCGTTCGACTTTCCCGATTATAAAATTGTACTGGTTAACAGTATGGTGAGTCATTCTCTCGCAGGCAGCGAATACAATGTGAGAAGAAAACAATGCGAAGAAGGAGTTTCAATCCTGCAACAATATTACCCGGACATCAAATCTCTCCGTGACGTTCAACCGGAATGGTTATTACAGCACCAACAGGATCTTTCTCCGGTGGTGTTTGACCGATGTTCTTATGTAGTTCATGAAAAAGAGCGGCTCCTTACCGGTTGTGCCGCTCTTCAGAAAAAGGATCTCAAAACTTTTGGCAACCTGATGTACGCCACACATGAAGGTCTCAGTAAGAAATATGCAGTAAGTTGCACGGAGCTCGACTTCCTCGTAAACAAAGCCCATACAATCGAAGAAGTGAAAGGCGCCCGCATGATGGGTGGCGGCTTTGGCGGCTGTACCATCAACATCGTTCAGGCCGATGCCGTGGAAGCATTCACCAATTCTGTTCAGAAAGCTTTTACTGCTCTTTTTAAAGTTACTCCCGATGTATACGTGACGCAGATTGAAGATGGGGCGCGGTTATTATAGAACGCCCACCTGTATTTGGGTCAGGTTATGTTCCGGCTCATCAAAATCAATATTGAAGTAAAGCTCCCTGCTCTCATCCTGCAATGGTATCTTGTGTGCATCTATATATTGCATGATCAGTTCATAACTTTCCGGCAGCTTTTTAAAATCCCCTTCATGCAGATGCTGGATCGCTTTAAAAGACGGTAGTTCCTTCACCTCAAATTTGGAAGAGGTTAAATCTCCCTGTATAGGCAAAGCAATCTCCAATGTAAACTCTGTATCCGGCTTACCATCTAAACCATGATAGATCCAGTACAGGGGTCCGCTTATAAAACACCGGCCGGACGCTTCTTTATAGATATCTGCTATGACCGGACCGAATTTATCCAACTGCTTCAGGGTTGTCCGGTGAGAACTGCTCAGCACCGTAACGGGCGGATGAACTTTTACTTGCATAAACATATTATTAAGTATGAGACAAATCATTACAGACAGCAGGCTGACTGAAGGAAGAAAGATCATGGCTATACTTTTGCTTTATAGCAATGGTTGCATATTCATGGCCTGCCATTCCTCTTTGCTCGGGCCATATACCCCCGGAACTTTCAATCCTGCAAAACGCATCAGGGCTGTTAGCTGACCACGATGATGTGCCTGGTGAACGATCAACGCCCACAATGTTGAACCATTCTTCCAGGTTTCACCATACATAGGCATCTCTTTTTCAAGCGAAGCATCATTCCAGTTATCAAAAATGGCTGCAATTAAAGCATCAGATGCCTCGCGATAAGCATCAATCAATTCCTGCACTGTTGTATAGTTTTTTACCTTTAGCTCTATAGGTAAACCAACCTGTTGTGGCATTTCAATAACAGTGTCCGTAATGTGATTTGCCAGCCTTCCCAATGTGCGGCCACCAGGGATTTGCTGTTTAAGCGATTCATCTGTAAGGTTTTGAAAGCACTTCAGTGTAGATTCACTTTCGTAGTTCCATTTGTCAAAAAAATCCTGGATTGTACGTAACATGGTAATAAGTTTTAGTGTGTAGTACAAAATAACAGGGGGGTAGTGACAGCCCTATGTCAGTAGGAATAAAGAAAAATAAAAAGTTGGAAAAGAAGGAGTTATTGATAATGCCGGGAAAGTCTTTCGGCCAGGCTTTTCATGATGTCAACTAAGCCGGAAGGAGATTCCACTGTTGCATGGTCAGTAACCATCAATAGCCAGTGGGCAAACTCATGAAGAGACGAAACGAGGAAATGCATCCGTATACAGGACTCTTCCTCTTCCTGGCGGACAAATCCATAATAATATTTCTGGTTCTGCAGATACTTGACAATCTCGCGGCTAAAGCTCACCACAGCTTCCTGTAATTGAGCCTCCTGCATCATGGTGCTTATATAGTCCTGCAGAGTTTTGTGAGATTTATGTACAAAGCTCTCATCCTTTAACTGTAACCGCTGAATACGGCTCACACGAAAATCCCTGTATCCATTCCGCAAACGGCACCAGCCGATCAGGTGCCAGTTCATACTGTAATAACACAGACCAATAGGTTCAGCCAATCGTTCGGTGATCTCATCACTATTAGCCTGGTAGCGCATGTAAATGACTCTTTTCTCTGCAATGCTTTTTTGTAAGGCTACCAAATGCTGGCTGGATGATTCTTCATCTATCGGGTTACGCCGCAGCACTTCAATATGATCAGCCAGCACATCCATATGCTCTTTATCTGAAGAACGCAAGACTGCCTTTATCTTGAACATAGCCGTTTCGAAGCTCTTTCGCACCGAACTGTCCGTCCATTTTTCAGCCAGCTTTGCGCCCAGCAACAAAGCAGAAGCTTCTTCCTGGGTAAACATAACCGGTGGCAGGCGATACCCTTCCATAATAGTGTAACCGCTTCCTGCTTCTCCGATCACGGGCACGCCACTTTCCTCCAAAGCTTTTACATCTCGGTAAACTGTTCGCAGGCTGATCTCAAAACGATCCGCAATCTCCTGCGCAGTCACCCTTTTTTTACTTTGAAGATGGGTAAGTACAGCATGTAAGCGATCAATGCGATTCATATACTTCTTTTTCTACCCAGGCGTCGTGCTCTTTGAGGAGGTTGATCAATTCTTCCACTGCAATGGCGCTGTCCACATTTCTTTTAATAATTTCTTTCCCTTTGTACAAAGTTATCTTTCCGGGACCGCTTCCTACATACCCAAAGTCGGCATCTGCCATTTCTCCCGGGCCATTTACGATACAACCCATAATGGCAATCTTGACGCCTTTCAGGTGATTAGTAACGGAACGGATCTTTGCAGTTGTTTCCTGCAAATCGAATAACGTACGTCCGCAGGAGGGACAGGAAATATATTCAGTCTTTGATATCCTTGTGCGGGTAGCCTGCAATATAGAGAAAGAGGTGTTATTAACGAACTGGCGATTATCCTTCATCGGGAGATAAGTACGGCCACTGACCTTACTATTTTTGATCATAGTCTCACTGTTGATCAGCCAGATCCCATCTCCCATGCCTTCCAGTAATAAGGCGCCAGCCTCCGTAGAGAAATGGATCAGCTGTTCATCGATAGTGGTATCATGACTTTCTACCGCAACAATTACCGGGCAGGCAATTCCCTGGTTCATTAATTCCGTTATATAAGAACGGACGGATACCATAGCATTAGCATGTGAAGAATATATACACAATACAATCGATCTGTCATTTCGGATCGCCGGTAATAATTCCATCGCAGCCGGTTTATTGGTATCGACTGCTATAAAATTCAGCAGGGGAGATCGCTCATTTTGCTGTAGGTATTCTGCAGGTGTATACAGGGGGTAATACTTTGCTTTATCTGCTGCCTGCAACCAAACGCTGTAATCACAAATTACTTTCAAGGTACCGGGCAGAGCAAAATCAATTAGTTTCTTATGCACATAGAGATAATCAGCCGCACCATCGCCGATCGTCCATTTATCAGTAACCTCATCATACGTATAGCCAACAGATTGTAGGTTATCGGTTGTAATGGCTTTGCTTTCCATGAAATCAGCTATTACCACCGGCACATGTTTGCCACCAATGTTAGATATTTCATGTGTTTCTCTGCGCTTATATTCGAAAGGATTGTAAGGAAGTCCGATGTCTGAAGTATGAGGTATGAAGTCTGATGTCTGACTTCCTGCTTCCGACCTCTGACTTCGATCTTCATATCTCCTCACAAGGTCCTTACAAACGGGTATCTCAAATTCCGGGTCTTCCGTAAGTGAAACACGGATCGTATCACCAAGCCCATCCTCCAGTAAGCTGCCGATGCCAATGGCTGACTTGATCCTTCCGTCTTCACCATCGCCCGCTTCGGTTACACCAAGATGCAAGGGATAACATTCTTCAAATTCATTCATCATGGTATGTACCAGTAAACGATAAGCCTGCACCATCACCAGCGGATTGCTGGCCTTCATGCTTAATACAATATTGTGATAGTTCTCATTGCGGGCGATGCGCATGAATTCCATTGCACTCTCTACCATTCCCATCGGGGTATCGCCATAACGGCTCATGATGCGATCGCTCAAGGAACCATGATTGGTACCGATCCGCATAGCGGTGCCATATTCTTTACATATCTTAACTAAAGGAGTGAACCGCTCGCGGATACGCTCAATTTCGTCTGCATACTCTGCGTCTGTATAATCAATCTGTTCAAATTTTTTCTTGTCAACATAGTTACCGGGATTCACACGTACCTTTTCAACAATACGCGCCGCTATCTCAGCGGCATTAGGAGTAAAATGAATATCAGCAACCAATGGAGTAGTGTAACCTCTTCTGCGCAATTCGTTCTTAATGGCCAATAGATTTTCTGCCTCCTTTTTACTGGGCGCAGTAATACGCACCAGTTCTGAGCCAGCCTCAATACAACGGATACTTTGCTCAACAGTAGCAATAGTATCCATTGTATCAGTAGTAGTCATCGTCTGAACACGTATGGGATGAAAATTGCCCAGCAGCAGATCACCGATCTTTACTTCCCTGGTTTTCAACCGTTTATAGCCTGTTAAAGACTCACAATAAAATTGCATGGTGCAAAGGTACAAACTACTCTTTACCAATCCTTATCGGGCTGGGTCACCGAGCGGGCCTTGTTTTGCTGTATTTTCCGTTGTACTTCCTGCTCTTTTTGCTGAAGAGATTTCAGGTATTGCTCAATCTGTTTGCGATCAAGCTTACTGGGAGGAGGTTTTTGCTTTTGTTTCTGGTTTTGCTGCTGTTTCTTTTGGTCCTGCTTCTTCGGTTCTTTTGACTCATTCTGCTTCTTCAGTTCCGACAATGCTTTTTGCAGGTTTATTCTTGCATCCTCGTCGTTCGGGTTTAGTTTTAACGCATTTTTATAGGCTTCGATGCTTTCCTGCAGCTTCTGTTGTTTTGAAAGAGACACCCCTTTATTGTACCAGGCTTTTTCTTTAAAGGAGTCCGGGGAAGCAGAGCCTAATACATCCTCAAACGATTTTTGCGCTTCGGGAAAATCATTACTGCGAAACTTTGTATTTCCTATATTATATTTTACAACCTGGTTATTGGGATTCTGCTGTACTGCCTGTTGGTATTCCGTCAACGCCTTGTCATACTGACCTTCTTTATACAGCTTATTACCTTTACGGATAGCGGTATTTTCCTGCTGTCCTTTTACGGACTGCGGGGCTATTGCCATAAACAGGCAACCGGTTATCAGTATGGTTAAAACTATTCTCACGTTTTTCCAAATTTTCGCTCGGGGAAAAAGAATTCTATTACTAACAGGAAAAGAGCGGCCCCAAGGAACCATTGAAAATAATCCTTATAGTCTTTAAAAGCAGTGTCTTCCATAGACGTCTGCTCAATAGTGCCTAACTGTTTTATAATGGCCTGTACAGAAGCATCAATATTATCCCCTCTTGTATAAACCCCCTTTGTGGTGGTAGCCAGTTGCTGCAACTCAGGTTCATTCAGTTTAGAGATAATGATATTTCCACTCTCGTCTTTTTTAGCACCGTTCGTATTGGGATCAGGAATGATCGAACCTTCCGGTGAACCTATGCCAATAGTATTGACCATGATACCATTTTCTTCCAGTTGCTTTGCCAGTGTCATGGCTTCCGGATCATGATCTTCCCCGTCTGTAATCAATACCATTGCTTTAAATTTTCTTTCCTTGCTGTTAAACGCCATAGCACTCATACGCATTGCATCTGCAATTACAGTTCCCTGGGTAGGTACAATGTCCGGGCTCGCCTGCTGAATATACATCCGGGCAGCACCGTGATCGGTGGTAAGCGGCATTTGCAGATAAGCCCTTCCCGCAAAGAACACCAAACCAATACGGTCATCCGGCAACTGGTCCATCAGTTTGTACACTATCTGACGGGCCATTTCAAGGCGATTAGGTTTTATATCTTCTGCAAGCATGCTTTTGCTCACGTCCATGGCGATCATCAGATCTACTCCTTTGCGCTGAACCTGGTCCATAGCGCCCGGTTTCTGCAGGTTGGCAGCGCCAGCTATAACAGCCCCTAATGCAAGCATAACGAACAGGAATTTTACGAGGAAATTAGCAGGAGAATAACTGCGGGTCATTTCTTTGACCAGGCGTTCATCCCCAATCTTTTTAATAGTCTTCTTTTTCCAAAAGATTACCTGCCAATATATTATAAGCAACAGGGGTAGCAATGCCAGGAAGGCCAAATATTCGCTATGTTGAAAGTGAAAATCCACGCTGAAGAATATCAATAATCAAACCAAAGTACCCCCGGAGTTCATTTACGGGAGCCTGTATTTCTATAGATAACGATAATAACAAGAATAACCAACATGGTTACAATGGCTATATTAAGCCAGTTCGTATCAGGAGAAAGCAAGTCCATGGCTCTAAATTATTTATTTTTTTCCTTCCATGAATCCGTATTGCTTCAATATCTCCTTTAACATTTTCAATCGTACCGGCCCCATATCAAAATTGGGATCGGCACTTTCCAGTTGCAATACGAAAAAATAAGGATGTGTATTTTCTTCAATCCATCCTACTATCCATCCGAGAGCATGCCCTTTTTCAGTAGAGCCCCAACCTGTCTTGTAGCTAAGGGAATAATTCGTATTCTTCTCCCAAAGCATCATATTACGTACGATCCGGTGAGCTCTTTTTTGAAAAGGAAGTTGGTCAAAATACAATTTTTTCACCAGCCCCAGTTGTTCGTCTGCTGTTACTTTTGCCGAATTGTCCAGCCAGAAAGTATCGAGGTTATTGGCTATTTTAAATTTGCCGTATCGTTGGGCATATCCCAATGTATCCAGCCAGTGCTGCATGGTCTCTTTTCCAACGCGACGAGCCAGTTCCTGGTACCAGGGGGGGCAGGATATCCGGAAAGCGCTGTACATTGTCATATTACTATCACACTGGGGGCGACTGGTGTGAACACCGTTCCAGGGTATCATAGAACTGCTGTCCTGCACCTGGCCCGTTTCAATGCCGATCAGCGAATTAACGATCTTGAAAGTTGAAGCAGGCAGATAAGCGCTATCGCTGAACCGGGTCGAATTGTAGATCGTAAAATGGCCTTGCCCGTTATCAAACAGTCCGAAACAACCCGTTACCTTATTTTCATCGAAATACTTTTTAAGGCTGTCGTCTTCAGTAACGTTATTAGGAGAACAGGCAGCAGCTATTACACTGATGCAAAATCCGGCTGCGATCCATTTGAACATGTAAGAAATTTGCGCAAAGGTAATTGATAGAGCGCTTATTCTTTCGGTAAACCATATTTACTGATCAGGGCCAGCAGCACTCCATTGGTCCAGCCATAACCATCTTGCAGAGGATATTCACCACCCCCACCCTCAAGGTTGGGATCTGTCACATTATATTTTTCTGTCAGTTTACCGGTACGGTTAAATACAGCCACATTGAGCTTTATCCAGCGCTCGGCAATATCCCTTGCCAGTTCACGCTGTCCGCAGCGATCAAGACCCCAGATGGTCATCCATTGTTGCGGAGCCCAGCCATTGGGTGCATCCCATTGCTGACCGGTATTGCTTACAGAAGCCTGTATACCGCCGGGCTGCAACAATTTATTCCTCACCTGCTCTGCCACCTGCCTCGCCAACAGGCTCATATAATCCAGGTTCTTCATAAAAAGACAGAACGGGAACATCCCGGCAGGAGTAACAACGGAAGATTGCTTTTGCGTTCGGTAATTAAAATCTGTATAGTATTTCAGATTGCTGTTCCAGCAATACTTATCAATAGCTCTGCGCCGGGCATCTGCTTTCTTATTAAATACAGCCGCCATAGAATCCTGGCCGGTTATAATTTTCCCTTTGGCAATTGTCAGCTCCAGTTTATACAGTAAAGTATTCAGGTCAACCGGTATCATATCAGTCACCTGGACGGTAGTAATATTTTTTCCATCCCTGAACCATCGGCTACTGAAATCAATGCCACTCTCTCCACCCGCACGAAGGTTCCGGTATACGTCTGTTTTATTTCTTCCCGATCTGGCGGCCGTCTCAATATCTTCCCGGTAACTCTCAGGACGCGCAGAAGTGCTGTCGTCCCAATAGCGGTTCAGTACAGTGCCATTCTTCATTTTAACTACCCGTCGGAACGCCTGACCTGTCTTTAGTCTGGCAGCGCCATCCATCCAGAAATTGTATTCCTTTTCCAGCGCCGGCAAGTAAACCGCATATACAGAATCACCCTTTATTTCTGCCAACAGTTCCACCATCATGGCAAAGAAGGGCGGCTGAGAACGCCCAAGATAGTAAGTACGGTTACCGTTAGGAATATGCCCATAGGTGTCCACCATATAAGCAAAATTCTTTACCATGTTCTCTATCATAGCAGTTTCACCACTTTCTTTTAATCCAAGCATCGTGAAGTAGGAGTCCCAGTAATAAACTTCACGAAAACGACCACCGGGTACAATATAAGCATAGGGAAGCGGCAACAGGGAAGAGCCGTTTTGTGCGGAATCTGATTCGCGGCGCAATACATTCCACAGGTTCTTTATATGCATTACCACATCCTTCTCACGGGTAATATAATTGAGCTGTGGTATTTTGGGGAGATCAAAATTGTCATCTACAAATTTCTTCAGGTCAAACTTAGGCCCCTTTTGCTGATTGTAATCGGCCAGTATAGCTTTCGGATCGCGTTTGGGTACGCAATCCACAAAAGTTTTACTATCCGGGAATACCCTTGTTAACTGAACATCGCGGAATAATTCACCATAAACTTTATCCGGAGAGACCGGGGTTTGGGCAATGGCGGGGAACAGGAAGAATATAAATACCGCAAATAGAAAAGCCTGCTTTTTCATGTCACCGATTCGGTACCGAATATAAGAAAAATACAGGGAACACGATCAGTTCCCTGCGCCATCATTCTGGCCTTTTTGTACAGCGAAATTGCCCACATTCTTGCCTACCTGTAAGCCAATTTCACAATCTGAGCGGTAATGAATACCCGCATATACTCTCGACATGGAAGCTTCCTGTGCCAAAGCATTATACTTATCCGCCTTTTCAGGAATAATGTAATCAAGAACAGCTGCGGCAGCGCCGCTGAAAGTTGAGTGACCAGATATATAGGATGGGAAATTAGGAATACCGGTAAGTGTTTTAATGGCGGAATTCAACTGCGTAGGCCGGGGATTGAAATAAAAAAATTTAGTATCCCAGCAAACGATCGCAGCATCCATTAATGCCATGTTCAGCAAAGCCAGGTTTCTTGCCCAGCGAACTTCACTATAGTTCTTCTGAATGAAATCTTCTGCGGCAATGGCATCCCAGTGACCAGGCGGTGTATAAGTTCCCACGCCATCTGCCCAGAAATTAACAATCCGGTAATGATCTCTCGTGTCGTTCTTAATGTACTGGTACACTTCATCAACTTCCTGTTTCATTTTCGGGCTTGTTACAGAGGGAGGTGGTCCCGGGCGCAAAGAAATTGCTGTCAGTGAATCAAACAGGAATGCTTTTACCTTTCCAAATAAAGGCAGCATAGGTGGCCGTTTTGGTACTTCTAAACTTTTCCAGGGTGTTTCTCCCCTGGCAATGGCATCCGTTTCCAGTTGAGCCCATTGCGCAGCATTACCACCAGCAGTGCCGGCCCTGTCACCTCTTGCACGGGTTATAAATTTCTGTGCTACTGCCTGCCCTAATGCAATACCAGCATCAATATCGCTGCGCACATTAGCGCCTGCAATAATGCGTGCATTTTCATGCTCCTGCGCTTTTTTATTAATAAAATCCAGCTCTCCCGGGAATAACAACTTCATCATTTCTATCATAGTACCTGCCACCACAGCATCTTCCGAAGGATAAGAAGGCAGATCTGTTTGCGGGATCATTACGTTTACTGTGGCATCTACTTTATACGGTGCCGCACGGTTGTATAATTTTTTATAATACCAGGCTGCCACCAATGCATCATACTGCGCTGCGGCCACATAGGCAAAAGCACGTGCTGCATAAGGAGGGTTCGCAAATGGAAACAAAGGATAGGCTAATGGATTATTGGCATTTGGAACAGGGTACGTACCATCGGGATTCTGGTAAGGAGGCAAATTATATTTTGCCACCAGCTCCCGTAAAATCTCATTCCAGCGAAGCACTGCACCGGCACTCCAGTATTTTACCTGGTCTTTTTGTGCATCGGTTATATGTGCCTGCGAGCTTTTGATCTCGTTGATCTGGGCAATATAATCCGGTGTATTGGTAGCTATAGGTGCCGCTACCGCTACATCCGTAGGGGCAGCTAACAAGATCGTTTTCCATGCTCCCGCATTAATATCTGTTTTGGCAGGTTGCAAAGGAGGCAAATTATCCGTTCTTCCTTCAACACCTTTTGAGCAGGACAGCGGAATAATGACCGCTGCTGCTACAACCAACACTATCGATAAGAGTAAAATCTTTTTCATCGTTATTTTTTTGACTGTTTAACTGTTGACTTCTTTGAGCTAAAATCAAAAGTGTATAACACACCACCTTCAACAGTGAGTGACTGTCCCATATTTCTTCCTGCAATTACATAATTGCCGCCACCTGCTATAGCAAGACCGGGTACAGCATTCAGCTCATATTTAAAATCAATTCCGGCACGGGTGGCGTTCATGCGGTTACCGGGGAAGGGCATGTTATTCCGTGTAATATCAAAACCACCCAACGTGGTCCAGTTGTCTGCCACTGCTTCCAATAGAATTCCGCCATAATAATAGCCGAAACGAACATTAAAAGAAGCAGCATCCGGCATGTCAACCTCCTCAGTCAGATGCATTTGTGTAGTGTAATAAGCTGTGCGGTCAACAGTGATATTGCTGCGATATACCCAGGTAGCTGAACCCGTTGCAAAAAGTTTTCCGAACCGATAATCAGCAATACCCCTCAGGTAGATATTTTTGCTGTGCAATCCGATAGAAAGCGGAAGATAATCAGGTTCATAATTAGAAACAGGAAAAGAAACTCCTGCTGCCGCAAATGTTGTGAATTTCCCGTTATCGGTCTTCTTGGAAAACACATTCCATTTTACAAAAAAGCTGAAGTCCTGTAATCCGTTTTGGTCGTGCCACACACCATCGGTAGCATGCGTTTTAACATAAGGCAGACTAAAGGCCACATTTATTTTATTAGTAATGCCGTAAATACCCATAATACTGGCCATCTGGGTAGATTGCGTTCCTATATTTTGATTATCTCGTTTTAATTTTCCTTCCCAGTAATTTTTCTTTCCAGCACAGTGGGATCCGAAGCTTGGAATTCACGTGACTTGAAGTCGCGGCC
>JADMIO010647550.1_pt1 | contig 17910 bp, 14 predicted proteins | sample 8958161 | NCBI WGS metagenome assembly JADMIO01 (sample SAMN16585339, study PRJNA669376) | soil metagenome | isolation source: Crop rotation soil | place: USA: Cullars Rotation, Alabama | collected 2011
GCCGCGACTTCAAGTCACGTGAATTCCAAGCTTCGGATCCCACTGTGCTGGAAAGGCCGCGCGACGTCCTCGGCCTCCTGCGCGTGACGCTCGACCTCGTTCTGGCGGCGCACCGCCATGCTGTTGCTGAAGGCGGTGTTCTCGGCCTCGCGCTGGAGCTTCTCGGCCTCGATCGCGGCCTTGCGGTCGGCCTCGTTGGCCGAGCCATAGGCGTGCAGGCCTGCCAGACCGCCCTCGCCGACGGCATTGCCGAGGAACGGCGAACGCGACGCCAGCATGCCGAGCCCGGCCGCCAGCAGGCCGGTCTGCTGGTTCTTGGTGAGGTAGCCGAGGCCGAAGCCGGGCTCCTCGCCGCCCGGGCGCCGGATCGCGTCCGGCAGGTCGCGGTAGCCGCCGCGCTGCCCCTCCGGTCCGAATGCCATCACAGGCGCGCCAGCGCCGCGCCCAGAGCGGCCCGCGCTCGCGACGGCCGTTTCTGCGTCGTCATCGTCAGGCGCCTGTACGGGGCCCGGAGCACCGTCTGGACGCCTTCCGGGAACGGGGACCAAGCCGCGGTTGGCGGCCTGCATGGCCGGGGTGCCCTGAAAGTCGGTCTGGCCCGCGCCCTGCTCGTCGAAGGCGCCGCTGGCGATCGCGTCCTTGGTCGGCTGGGCGCGCTCCTCGAAGTTGGCCGGGCCGTCAGCATAGCCATCCGGCGCTTCGAGCGGCGTCGCGCTGCTCGACATGCCGCCCCAGCGGTCATTGAAATTTGGCGGGGGCGCCGGGGCGTTCTCGTAGCCCGGCAGCCGCTTGTTGGTGAGCCAGTCCATCACGTCCGGGTCGTCGCCGCTGGACGGCGCATAGCCGAGCACGCCGCCGCCACCCGCGAAGCCCATGCCATAGTCGGCCGCCGACAGGCCGGGCAGGGGCGCGTCCCCGGTCCCGGCAAACTGGTCGCCCTTCCAGAACGAGCCGCCGCCCCACGAATCGCCGGACAGGTTGCCCATGCCCGCGTTGTAGGCGCCGGACCAGTCCAGCCCCTTCATCTTGCCGCCGACGTCGGTAATGCCGGAGGCCAGCTTGCTGATGTCGGCCGCGCTCATGCCCTGCTGCTGCGGCAGGCCGGGCGCAGAGGCGTGCGGCGCGCCGGAGCCGCCGTGGATCTGCATCGTCGGGATCCAGCCCTGCGCACCCTCCCACGGCACGCCGCCGACCCCGCCGCCGGAGGCGCGCGAGACGGCATCCTCGGTGGCACCCTTGAGGTCGACGTAGTTGAGGCCGTTCGAGCCACGCGCGACCGAATCGGGATGCTCGCGCTTCACCTCCTGCGCGATCAGGCCGATGTGGTAGCCGGGCTGGCCCTTGTAGCGGTAGCGATAGATGTTCTGGCCATCGTTGGTCTTGCCGATGTGCTCGATGTCTTCCTTGGCGCGCGCATCCGACAGGAACATGCCCGCCGCGGACAGGCCGAGGCCGAGATACTGCGCGGTCTGGTTCGGCGCCGGGCCCGTGGTGGTACCACTGGAGGTACCTCCAAGGTTGGAGCCCACGCCGGTGCCGAGCCCGGCCAGCCATTGCAGCTGCTGATAGGGGTACGCCTGCTGCTGGGTGAACTGGCCATAATTGGCGGTGTCCTGCGCCTGCTGGGTCTGCTGCTGGAGCGTGCCCGCGCCGACCTGCGCCGCGGCGCCCGCGAGCGCCGCGTTCTGGCCGGAGATGCCGTAATTGGCGAGCGCGTTCGCACCGGCAAGCCCGGTCTGCTGCTGCTGCTGCGCGGCGCCGAGCGCCTGCTGGTAGGACTGATTGTAGAGCCCGGCCACGGTCGAGGCCTGCGTCCGCGCCTGCTGGCCCGCGAGCACGCCCTTGGCCACGCCGGTGGCATTGCCGCCCAGCGCGCCCTGCGCGATCTGGTTGCCTTGCAGGTTGGCCATCGCGACCTGATTGTCGTGGCCCATTTGCTGCGTGGTCGCGTCGATGACCTGCTGCGTGTACGGGTTCTGGTACTGCTGGATGGTCTGCGCGGTGATCGGCGCCGTCGAGGCGCCCGCGAGCCCGGCCGCCTGCTGGATGTAGGGCGAGGCGTAATTGGCGTTGGCGTTGATGTTGCCGATGCCAGCCTGCTGCTGCGCATTGATCGGCGCGGTCAGCTCACCCGTGTAGGACTGGTACGGCGTCGAGGCGACGCCCTGCGCGCGCGTGAGGATGTCGCGATAGAGCGCGGCTGCCTGCGGATCAGCGGACGACGTCGAGGTGTTGGAAGTGGTGTTCGAGCCTTTTCCCACGGGTCTCTATCCCGGTCAGCTTGACCGTTAAGACCCTGCGGGCGCCGCCGGGCGGTTACACCAAACTCACTTACACCACGCTGGCAAATTCTCCAAAGAGAGATTTCATCCCAGCACAGTAGGCGGCGTAAGCCGCTTCCGGGCTATCGAAGACGCCGAAACGAACGGATTTACCGTCCTTCATAGCCTTCGCCTCGAATTTCAATCCCGTCGTGCTGTAGGGGTAAACACCACGAAATCCAGTTGCGGACTTGATCGTCTTGCGCATGTTGGCGCAGTTTTGGGATTGCGTAGCTTCACGCAAATTCTCAATCCAGTTATGGGTCCCGTCACCGTCCTCATGATCGATCCGGGCCGGAGGTTGCTCATCATAATGGTAAGCCCATGCCAGTCTATGAGCCTGATGCAGCTTGCCGTCGAGCCTTATCCAGATGTATTTCCTGTCGCCCTTTAAGTTGGCGATGCAGCCAGCCTGATCTCCAATCGAGATACGCTCCGATGTCCTGACCTTCCAATGGAAGAGGCCGGTGACTGGATCAAAATCCAGAACCTCCCTCAATCGAGGGATGTCTATAATACGTAAAGGCCTCATCTGTGAGCCTGTAGTGGATGAGCAGGACGGTGCAAAAAGTAACCGCCGCATGGGTCCCCTAGTTGCCGGCGATATAGTTCAATTTTAGCTTTAGTGCGATCGTTCGAAACAACCCCAATCACGAGGGGAATGCCGATTTCTTCTGAGCAGCGCTTGGCGAATGAGATCAAGTCTTTTGCATGGGTGGAGCGACGATATTCCGGCAACACAAATGACATGATCTCTTCCAGCACCCAATCTTCACTGTACCAGAACTGCGCGATCAGAACCATTATAAGGCCCTCGATCCGATCTCGACCGACGACACCGATGATGGCGCCTTGGTTGGTGAGGGCCTTGTCGACCATCGCCTCGACCTTCGGCATCGCGAGCGAGAACTGGCCGTTCTCCCTGTGGTTCTGCTCGCAGATTTGCAGGATCGCCTGACGATCCCGCGGCTTGGCCTTTCGCACCGGGAGCGTGGTCAGCATCAGTTGGTCGCCTTCGGAGCTGGCTTGATCTGGTCCTCGATCAGCTCGTCGAGCCGGTCGCGCAGGATCTGCGCCAGCCGCAGGTCCATGCGAAGATTGGCGGTGATCACCGACTCGCGCGACACCACCGTCTTAGTGCGCGGGTTGTCGATCGACGCCTCGTCGTCGATCACCTCGATCGGGACGAACTGCGCGGTCGCGAACGCGAGATTGATGACGCCATTCATGAAGCCGGAGACGGCGAGATCGGTGACGAACACCACGTCGGCCTTGATTTCCATCGATCAGTCCTGTGCTGGGGGCGCGAGATTGCGCAGCGTATTGACGTGCTCCTTGCGCGACGAGGTCTGCCACGCATCGAGATAGCGGTGACCCGCTTCGAGATCGCCCCAGCGATCGGTGATGTCTTCCGGATGGATAACGTATTCACCGTCGGCTGCATAGATCGGAACTGCGCCGCCGCGGGCCCGCTTCACCGTCTTGCGCACCGCGTGCGCGGCCGCCGACTTCGGGAACATCTTGTCGAGCTTCTTGAATCCGGCCAGCGTATTGCCCTCGCCCATCGATGAGACATGGTCGGCGGTGAGCACGTAAGCACCATCAGGCACCTCCATCGGCACTTCGTCGGCGCGCCCGTCGGTGTCGCCCATGATGGCGCCGACATGGACCTTGCCGCCACGCGCGCGCTTGATGCTGCGTGCCAACTCCAGTGCTTCGTCGACCTTGCTCACAGCCCCTCCACTCGCCAGCAGGGGCTTGCGACCTCGCACGAAGTCTTGCAGCACCTGACGCGGATCCTGTCCGCGCATCTTGGCAGTAAACATAATCCTTTCGTTCATCAACTCCGGGAAGGTATGGGTGCCGACGGTGCCAAGCCCGGTCATCTCACCGGCGCCGGACCATGCCGCGGCCTGCGCATCCGCCGGGCGCATCCCGACACGCTGGCCGACGTCACGGAACAGGCCCTCGGCCGCCGCATATTCGTTCTCGTTCGGCTTCGAGGCCCAGAACGACGGGATGTCCTTGGCCTCCTCCATCGTCAGCCGCCCCTCCTTGTGCAGCTGCTGCGGCCGGTAGGTGACGATATTCGTTTCCTTGCCTGCCTTGTTGGTCTTGGTGCGGATCTCGCCATAGCGCCCGGCGAGCGACGCCTCGCCCGGATCGGTGCCCTTGTATTCGTTGGAGATGCTGGTCTCCAAGAACCGCGGATCGCCGGTCCGCATGCCGATGTTGCGGAAGGCGTGGGTGTCGACCGTCACCGGCTCCAGATTGCCGCGCAGGTTCTGCGCGAACGAGGCGGGCTTCGGGTTCTGGAAGATGTCCCAGCCACCGGTCTCCGCGAGGTTGCCGACGTTCTGCTTGTGCAGGTTCTGCGCGACATGGCCATACGGATAGGGCAACGCCGCCTCATGGCTGCCGCCGCCGTAGTAATAGCTGGCGTTGCGGATGTTGGTCGGCACGTCCGAGCGCGGCGAGGTCGCGGCGACATAGTCCATGTAACGGCCGAACGCCGCCTCGCCCGCCTCCGGCCCGAGCGTCTCGACGAAGGCCTGCCGCACCGGCTCGGTGTGGTACCAGTCGCGCACACCGGCGCCCTTCTGCATGCTCTCCTCGACGCCGCGCAGCACGGCCGGGTTCTGCATCGCGTCCATCATGCGCGGCGAGACACCGCGCTTCGGTACATAGCGCTCCAGCGGCCGCTGCTCGACGCCCGGGATCTGGCCTTGTAGCGAGATGTCGAGCGGACCGGCGCCCTTGGGGCCAGCCGCAATCTCTCGGCTGATGCCCTGCGCCTCCTTGGTGTAGGCCGGGCCCGGGATCGCCATCCCGGTGTCGGGATCGACGAAGCGTGCGCGCCCCTCCAGCACCGCGGGCGCCTCCACCTTCGGCGCCTTGCGGCGGATCAGGCCCGAGCCCAGCACCGCCTCGCTCGGGAGCGCCTTGACGCCTGCGATCGCGCCGGTACCCATCGGCAGCATCGCCGCCTCCATAATCGGGCCCGGATCATATTCGCCGGTCTCGACCATGCGCTGCGAGGCGTCCATCGCCCTCTTGGGGACGTCGAGGACATCTGGCGCATGCACCACCATGCTGGCGACCGGGTCGACGATCCTGTCGCGGCCGATGTGCTCCGGCATCGCCTCGCCGACGCCAGACCAGTCGAACACCGAGCCGCCCTCGGCGCGCGCGGCGCGCAGCGCCCGCTCCACCTTGCCGCCGCGGCGATACTTGCGGTGGATCTTCAAGTTCTCGTCGCCGAACATGACGTAGTTGTGCGAGCCCTTCTGGCCCGGCGCGCGCGAGCCAGCGTCCTTGTAGCGCAGGCCCGGCACCTCCAGCTCCTTCAGCCGCTTCGCCGCCTTGACGTAGCCCTCGTTCTGGCTGATCGCGGGCAGGCCCATCCGGGTGTAGATGTCCTTGCCCGTCAGCGAGGCCGGGCCGGTCTGCTCCAGCAGCATCTTGCGGCCTTCGAGATCCTTCCGCTTGAACGACGACAGCGGCCGGTAGAAGCGCGAACCCTCGCGGCCCTCGCCGCCCTTGGCGAGGATGCGGTCGATCGCCTCCAGCTGCTGCTTGACGCTCGCCTCCATGTCCGGGCCAGTGCGGCCCTGCACATGCTGGCTCTGGTCGTTGAACGGCAGGTCATAGTCGAGCAGGTGCTGCGGATCGACGTCCATCGCCACCTGATACATGTGGCCCTTGGAGCGCTTCGGGTTTTCCAGATATTTGATCCGACGATCGTACTCGTCGATCATGTTGGCGGTGGCCTTGCTGTCGTCGCCGCCCGCGATCAGCTTGTTGCGCTCGTCGGCATATTTCGCCGCGAGCTTGGCGGCGTCGCCGCCGAAGTCCGACAGATGCGAGCCGATGACGTGGCCGACGTCCTGAAGCTTGTACTTCTTCAGCAGCGGATCCTGCCGCGCGGCGAGCTGATGGCGGTACCATTCCGAGACCGGCTCGTGGCCTGCGAAATAGAGCCCGTGGCCATAGGCCTGATTGCCCTCGCCCTCGCCGATCTTGGAGATGTCGAAGCGGTCGAACGAGTGCGGGGTGCCGTGATAGACCATCACCGGCGCCGGTGAGCCGCGATCGCGCATCACCCATTCCGGCATCAGCCCGACCTTCTGGTCGGCATAGGTGGTGTCGGTCGCATTGGCCTTGCGGTTCTTCTCGCCATGCGGGCCGTAATTGACCCACGAGTTCTGGCCGCGCGTCTCGGTGGTCATGGCCGGGCGCGCGATGTCGGAATACATCTGGGCGTGGGTGCGCCATGCATTGTCCTCACCGGCGGCGCGGAAGCCGTGGCCCTCCTTCAGGTGGCCGAAGTAGTCGTGGACGATGCGAAACATGTCGTTGGCGAGCAGCTCGTGGTCGCCTACTTTCTCTCCGGTTTTGCGCAGCATGGGGTTTTTGTCTGTCGGGGTGTGCATCGCCCCGAACCCCATATCGGTCGGGAAGAACCATAGATGATTGTTTTCCGCGACATCCTTCGCCGCCAGCCGCGGGTTGGCCGCATACGGATCCTCCATCCCGGGCTTGATCGGCTCGATCTTCAGCCCGGTCTTTTTGATCGCGTTGTACTGGTCCTGCGTCTCCTTGATCAGCGCGTCATAGGAGGCCTTGGTGGCCGGGTCGTTCGGGGTGTGCGCCATCTCCTCGTAGGCCTGTGCGATGGCCTTCGAGTGCTCGGGGTCGAGCGGGTGATATTTGGTCGGCGGCGTGTACGGGCGATCGGGGTGATGCGTCCGCATGTAGTCTTCGGCGACGTCGTGAATCTTCCCGATCGGACCCGGGACGAAATGTTCATCGCCGATCTTGAGCGCGCCCGGCAGGCCCTCTAGCGGCCGCCGTTCACCGGCCCACCGCGCTGCCGTTGCCTGTGCTTCTGGTAGGCTCGCATTTCCTCGCGGCCCTCTTCCTCCGGATCCCACTGCGCCGGGGTCGGCGGCTGCGGCTGGTCCTGCGGGGGCGTCTGCTGCGGGGACGGGCGGGGCGGCTGGGTCATGAGGGGCTCCAATCAACTGCTTTTCACGAGGAATATCTTCCGTCGACCACGGCGGCTTGGTCCGCTGCACCGGGTCAAAATCCCGGCGCGCCTGAACATTGCGCGCTTCGACCTCGCCGTAAATTCGACGATAGGCCTCATATGGGTCGTTCTCGATCTTTGCCAACTGCTCCGGCGTCAGCTGCTCGACCAATGTCTTGGCGGCCGGGTGCGGCGGCCGCCCGAAGGCCTTCTGGAACCCGGCCGAGATCTCCTCGGGCGAGTACCCCTCGGCCAGCCGCTGCTGCATCAGGCGCGCATCCTGACCGGCCTCCACGACCTGCTGCATGGCGCCCGGGCTGGAGCCGGGGACGAAGCCCTCGCGCTGCTGCACGGCGTGTTGCAGCTCGTGCAGCATGGTCGAGCGTGCCGCCAACTGGTCCTCGCCATAGCTGCTCGGCTTGGTGCTGATGCCGATCTGCTCGGGCGGCGGCGGGATCAGGTCGCCCGGCGATTCCCGCCCCGGGGGGCGGTAATAGCCGTTCTTCGTCGGGTCGTGCGCGATGCTGAGATCGACATCCTTGAGGTCGGGATAGGCCGCATAGAGATCGGGGTGGACATAGGCGCTGCCGACCTTGTCGGTCTTCGGGCTGGTGATCTGGTAATTGTCGATTGAGGTTCGTCTGGTCGGTCGCATAAATCGCGACTTGTCGTCCGGGATCTCGTAGCGCCATTGCCCATCAGGCCCCTGAAACCAGCCGGTGTCGTTCCAGATCTGGCGCGGGTGAGCGCCTTCCGCCGCCATCTGCTCGGCCTGCGCCAGCTTGGCGTGGTCGGCGGTCTGCGACAGGCGGCCGCCGAAGATGCCTGCGGCGCCGCGTTGGGCGAACGGCATGCCGGTGCCCATGGTGTTCATCGCCATCGATGGACCCCACTGGGTCGCCGCCTGTTGCAGCTGGTCGTTGTACCAGTGCCACTCCTCCGAGCCCTCCGGATACGGGTTCGGCTTCAGGCCTGCGCCGGGCACCGAGAGGTCATGGACGATGCCCTCGCCGAAGCCGCGCACCACCTTGGAGCCGATGTCGGCGGCCTTGTTGGCCCACGGCAGGCCGGGCGAGAACTCGCCGCCGTCGGAGATCAGCGGGCCGCCGACCTCGTCGGTCTTGTCGGGGACGTAGCCCTCCAGCCGCTGCGGCTGCGTGCGCAAGCTATTGCGGGCGCGCGCGGCGAGATCGTCGGCGGTCTCGCGGTAGGGCTCGCCGGTGAAGCGATCGTCGAACGAGACCTCGCCACCGTCGGCGCGCTTGACCCGGCGCGCGATCTGGAGAGCCCGGGAAACCTTGCGCGACATGTGCCAGCCCCTAGAACGTCGAGAGTGCAACCCTTCGCCACGTATCGGTGGCCACGCAGAGATACAGGAACGTCGCGCTCGCCGCCACCTGTCCGGCATTGCCCTTCGAGGTCGACGTCGCAGGCACCGGCACGAGGTTGAGGCCCTTCTCGGCCAGCAGCGCCTGATAGATCAGGCCGAGGTTCTTGACGCCCTCGATCTGGGTAGAATTGATTGTGTCGAGATCTGCCGCCATCACCGTTGTCCCTGCGCCGAGTAGCGGTACCGGATATAGCCGAGCCGGGAGAAGCTGCCCAGATCATCGCCGGAGATGGTGATGCTGATCAGGCCGCCTTGGAAGCGAGTGGTCAGATATTGCGTGGCCTGCGTCACCGGATAGGGGCCATACTGCACCGGCGTGTCGCCGGGATAATTGACGACGTTGAACGTCATCATCACCACCGCGGTCGAGGGCTGGCCGAACTCGCCGAACTTGAAGTCGGGGCGCCACTGGTCGACGAAGGCATAGTCCTCGCCCTCGCCGATGCGGAAGTAGCCGGTGGTGTAGGACCATGCCATCGGCTGCCCGGCGGCGTCGTTGCCGGTCTCGTGCTGGTAGATCACGCCGCCCGGGTTGGCGCCGATCGGCATCCCGAACACGTTCTGGTCGATCCATGCCGAGCGCGACAGGTAGCCATAGTCCCACGGCAGGCCCGGGTCGGTGATGTTGTATTTCACATAGGCGTCGTTCTCGCCGTCCGGGCTGGCATTGGTGGTGAAGAGATAGCCGACCTCGTTGAACGGGGTGTTCGGCATCGCCCGGACGTTCTTGAGCTTGCTGGTGTTGATGTTCTGGAACACGAAGTCCCACACCGGGCACGGCACCACCTCGACGCCGGAGCCTGCGTAGCGGTAGAAATTGGTCGGCCCCATCCAGTGCACGCCGCCGCGCAGCCCCTGCATCGCATGGCTCGACACCGCGCCCGCACCCTCGCCGATGCGGTTGAAGCCGTAGACGTTGGGATAGCCGATGAAGTTCATGATCCAGAGATCGAGGTCGGTCCAGATCAGGTTCTGGTTCGACACCGCCTTGCCAGCCACCACGCGCGAGCCGATCGGGATGCGGAAGTTGCGCGCGAGGTTGGTGTCGGACGGCGTCCAGTCGAAGAAGTTGCCGCTGTCGCACCACTGCACCAGCATCGGGTCCTGCAGCACGCCGATCTGCTCGGTGATGGTCGAGCCATAGGCGACCACGATCTGCGCCGAGGTCGAGACGAACATGCCGCTGTTGAACAGCGGCCCGGTCGAGATCAGGCTGGCGTTCTCGAAGCCGCCGGTCGGGTCCCAGTAATAGATCCCGCCGTTCTCGGGACACGAGAGCAGCAGCTGACCCCAATTGTCCATGGTCCAGTCGGTCGAGACGATCGGCGAACCCTGCTGCACCGGCTCGGCGACGCCGGTGCCGAAGCCGCCCAGCCCATAGCCGCCGATGCCATAACCGACACCACCCGGCGGCGGACCCAACGTGATGTAATAGACCAACTCGGCATTGCCGCCGTTCATCGAGACGGTGACCGATGCGGTCGCCTGCGCATTGGTCTGAATGACGAAGTGGCTCGAATCGGTGATCGAGGCTGCGGTGTAGAGGCCATCGATGATGATGCCGCCGACCGTCGTCGGAATCGGGAACACGACGCTGTTCTCTGGCGCCGGGCCGAGACCGTGGTCGGCGAACGCGACGCTGATATTGGAGCTGCCGAGCGTGGCGGTGAAGGCAGGCACCGCACCGCCATTAGCGACCGCCGCGGTTGCGCTGGTGGCGGCGGTGATCCGGTAACTGTGCGAGCCCGTCACCGTGTCGATCGGATAGAGCCCGGACAGGACGATGCCGCCGACCGTGACCGGCGTGTTGAAGTAAATCGAATCGTAGGTGGTGACGGTGTCGATGTTGGGGTCGGTGACGGTCACCACCGGCGAGCCCAGCGTGGTGGTGAAATTCGGCGCAAAGTCTGAGGTCAGCGTCTGCGGCGTCAGATCCTTCAGCACCGATCCGGTGATCGCTCCGAGCTGTGCCGTGGTGCCGACAGCGAGCCGGTTGACCTGATTGAGATCGGCCCATGCATGCAGGTCGCGCGGGACGCCCGCGACTGCAAACGGGTAGAAATTGACCCAGCCACCGTATTTCTGCACCAGCCCGTCGCGGTAACGGATCAGCTGGCTCTGCGACACCCCGGCCTCGTTGAGGGTCGGGGTGCGCTCGACGTTGACGCCGGGGATGAGCTTGACGCTGCCGAAGGGCATGGCCTTCCCTTCAGGTTTTGATGACCCAGATGCCAGCCACCTGCGTGTTCGGCATGTTGTTGTGGGCGCCCCCGCCGCCAGTGGTGTAAGTGGTGTCTAGCCCGTTGGAGCTGCTCACGCGCACCCCTGTCCCAGACGCATTGACCACGAGATTGGCATTATATGCGTTGACTTGGAACGCGCCACCACCGCTTGAACTTACTTGAGCTTGGGGGCCACCGTTGGTGGAATGGGAATGGGTCGGATCAAAGATCCCAGCGGAGTGGAAGTGCGCAGGCATCTGCGCCGCGGTCAGGATGACCGATTGCGCCTGCAGCGCCGCGCCCATGGTCTGGCCGTTGATGCCGCATTCGGCCGCGGTGACGCGCGCACCGGTGCCGTCATAGGCCAGCGGGTAGCGGCCGCGCAGGTCAGGGACACCGAACGTGGTGGTGCCGTTGCCGCCGAAATTGGCCCCCATCTTGGGGCCAAGATACGGGAAATCGGAAAAGTTGTAGATGCTGCCGTCACAGACCAGATAAGGCTTGATCGAGCAGTTCTGGGCCCAGAGCGGCAACGCCGTGATACCGGCCCAAAACTCCATGGTGGCGACCCGCGGCAGGTCGACGAAGCGGACATTGGAGCCGTCATTGTAGATCGTCTGCCGACACCCCTGATCGACGCTGATCACCTCGGTGCCAGCGACGGCCCCGCGGAAGAACAGCACGAAATTTCCGGTGGTCAGGTTCTCGATCACATAGACGCCCGGCAATGGCAGCGTCACCTGCTGGGAGGCGGTCAGCACGCCGGTGAAGCGCAGCACCCGGTTCTGCGACTGCGTCGGCCCGGGCGATGGCGTCGCCGTGAACCCCGCGGGCGCCGTCAGCGTGATCGGCGCGGCGCCGGTGGCCGCGATGGTCTGGATGCCGCCGAACAGGCCGTCGATCGCGACCATGTTCGGGTTGACGTCGACCTCGCCCCAGAGATCGACATCGGCGCCGGTTAACGGCACGATGATGCCGGTGTTGACTGTCCTCGGGTTGACCACTTCTTCCCCCTATCAGGTGCGCGGCGGCGTCGCGATCGGATCCGGCGATTTTGACGACCAGCCCTGCGACCCGAACTTCTTCCTGATCTCCTCGACCTTAGCAGAATCGATCAGCGGTTTCACATGGCCTTCCCATGTCAGCGCCTGCTGCGGGTTGTCGCCCATCGACGAGAAGTTCTTCTGATAGCCGCATGCGAACACCATGGCGGCGGCGAGGAAGACGTCGGGCAGGTACTGGCTCAGGAACGTCGTCTGGTTCGTGTTCGACAGCGGCGCCGGGCGAATCGTGCCGACCACTTCGACGGTGTAGTTGGCATCCGGCCACGGACCCACGATCCAGTCCTGCTGGCTGATCGGCGCGAAGTATGCGGGCACGGCCGCGCCCGCCGCACTCGAATACACCACATCGAGAAACTCCTTCGACGCAGGCAATAGCGGATGGCGCGTGCCCAGCTCCGGATTGGCGAGGCCGGGCGGGTCGATCGCGTTCATCTCCTCGACCACGACGAAGATGCCGTTGGTGACCGGCAGCGTGAACTTGCGGCTGCCCGCGGTCAGAGTCCCGGTCGCGGTGACCATGGTCGAGAGCAGATCCAGCTCGCGATAGAGCCGCTGCTCGGCATCGTCGATGATGTTCGGCAGCGCGGTCTGGAAACCAGTATCACCCGGCTGCACCGGCAGCAGATTGGCCAGTGAGGTGACGAAGCTGTTGTAGGTGAGCCCAACCACGACGTCCCCCTAATTGATGATCTGCCGACTCGGCGGGACTGACGGCGCAAAGTAGTTCCAGCCGACATTGACTGTCGATCCCTTGGCGATCCCGGCCCCGCCCGACTTGATGCCCGCGATGTAGTTCGAGAAGATGAAGCCGTCAGCCACACTGGCGTCGACATAGGTACCGTAATAGCCGCCGCCCTCGCCGCTGTAGCCGAGCACGTTGTGCTGGATGTAGGGCCGCGCGCCGTTGCCGACATAGATCTGCGAGTTCGTCGAGCCAAGGTTCGCAGAGCTGGAGCCGTTGGCCCAGATCTGGTTATCGGTGATCATGATGTCCTTCGGATAACCGGCCGAGAACGAGCCAGCAATGAACACGCCGGGGCCGACATTGGCATACAGCCGACTGCGCTGGATCATCACATTGGAGGCGTAGTCTCCGATCCTGACGGCGTTGCGGAAGCCGAGCAGGTCGATGCCGCGCACGGTAGCGCCCTCGGAATACTGGATCGTGACGCCGTCGGCGGTGCCGGAGAAGTCTCCCTCCGAACTCACATTATCGACCACGATGTTGGTGTGATAGATCGGGTTGAGCGTCGGGGTGTAGCTGGGGTCGCGGTAGATGTTGTCGGCATAGGTGTCGATCGACACCGCGTAACCGGCATGCGGATTGTCGACCCGGCCGTCCTTGATCGAGGAGCCGAGATAGGCGCCGAGCTGGGTGGCCTGCGTCTTGGCGTATTCGTAGCCGAGGTCGCCGCCGAGATAGGTCACCCCACCAGCCCGGCTGCCGCCGATGTGCCAGTTACGCAGCGTGATGTTGTCGGTGCCGGAAAACCGGATCGGCTGCGAGAGCGGGTGCGACATGTCCCCGATCTCGATGTTCTCGATCAGGATCCGGGACGGATGCACGGTGTAGAATGTCCCGGCAAGCCACGCCGCCTTCATCGCCGCGAAGGTCGACGGCATCACGCCAGCGGTGCCCCAGTCGAAATTGATGCAGCCGACATTGCTCGCGCTGGACGGAAAGGTGACGTTGCGGATCGTGCCGCTGAGGCCGCCGATTCCGGAAATCAGATAGCCGTTCGGCTTGACCGTGCTGAGCGTCACGCCGTCGATCAGCCAGCCCTTGGCATTGAGAAACGGCCCGAGATTGCTGACGTCGGTCATCTCATTGGTGGCCGTGCCAAGACTGACCACGGACTGCATGATCGATTGCAGGCTGTCGACATACGAGACCGCCGTCACCTTGATCGCCCCATGCCCGATGAGGCGGGAGCCGTCCTGCAGGCGGACGCCATATGCGTTGCCAGCGATCTCCAGATTGACCGTCGCGGTGGTGGTGTCGAGCGTGGCGCCAGCCGGGATCACGAGGCCAGCATTCGGCGTCGTCACCCAGTTGATCACGACGCGATAGGTCTTGCCGTCGGTGAGCCGCACCGGCTTGCCGGTGTTGAGGCAGGACTGCAGGGCCGCATAGTCATCCGTCACGCCATCGGCGGCCGCGCCGCAGTCGACTTCCGGCGACAGCGGGTAGGGGCTCGCGCCCGCAAGTAGCGCGACCGCACAGAAGGCAACGAAAGCCAGAACCGCACGCTTCATCGAGAACATTCCCATTTCCATTAATCGTGGACCAAGATCACAAAGCCGGAGCCGCCGACGCCACCGGCGCTGGCGCCGCCGCCGGTGCCGCCACCGCCGCCGCCGCCGGTATTCGCGGTCGCGGAGCCGCCCGGGGTCGAGCCGCTGTCGCCACCGACACCACTGCCACCGCCATTGGCGCCGCTGCCGGGCGTCACCGAGGCGCCGCCGCCGCCGCCACCACCGGATGTGCTGGGCGTGCCGGTGATGTTGACGGTGCAGCCAGCGCCGCCATTGCCGCCGACCGCGGTCGAGGTGCTCTGACCGGGATTACCAGCGCAGCCGCCGCCACCGGCGCCGGGGCCGTTGGTGAACGTATTGTTGCCGCCGTTGGCGCCGCCGGTACCGGTGCCCCCCGTCGCCGTATTGGCGAAGGCGCCACCGCCGCCAGAGGCGCCGTTGCCGCCATTGTTGTTGACGCCAGTGCCGCCGAACCCGCCACCCGTCGCCGACAAGGCGTTCCATGTTGTCGCGCTGCCAGCGTTGGGCGAGACCGTGCCCGAGGCATTGCCGCCTGCGCCGCCGCCACCGATCACCACCGCATAGGTGCCTGACGTCAGCGTCGTGGTCCCGGTGAGATCGAGCCCGGCACCACCGCCACCGCCCCGGTTGCCACCGCCGCCACCGCCGCCGCCCTTCAGCCAATAGCTGACCGAGCCGACACCGGTGCAGATCAGGTTGCCGTTCGCCGTGAAGGTGTGAACGATCCTGCCGTTCGCGCCAATCGAGATCGAACCGCCGGTGCAGGACAGGCCGCTGCCGACCAGCATCGGCTGGTAGGTGCCGGGCATGTTGCCCGACGCTGGCGCGATCAGTGCGGCGCAGAGAACCAGAAGGCGAAACAGGAACCTCATCCTTAGAACGCCTTCCCGAGCGAGGCCGCGCAATAGGTCGCCGACCGACACGAATAGAACAGGATGTCAACGGCTCCAGCCGTGGTCGACAGCGTCGGCGCCACGCCGCTGGCAAAGTGAAACGCCGAGTTCCAGACCGTGGTGCGGTTGCCGGTGCCATCTTGGATGAAGGTGATCATGCCAGCCTTGCCCGCCGTGACATTCGACAGGTTCTGGGTGGTGATGTTCCCCGTCATCGTGACGGCGCCATTGATGAAGGTCGAGAAGTCGAATACCTGCGTGCCCGCCCCGCTATTGCCGAAATTCACTTCCGCCGGATAGATCACGCCGGACTGCACCAGCAGGCTGCTGGTGCCAGCGAGGTACTGCGCGGATGTCGCGATCGACGCTGTGGCAATGTCGGCATAGACCAGAGAGCTGAAGGACGGGGCTCCGGCCGCGTTGCCGTGCAGGATGGTGGTCGTGGTGCCAAGCGACCCGAGCGTGGCAGGAGTGGTGCCAGCGCCGCCGCCGAGCACGAGCTGATTGGCCGCCAGCAGCCCCGAAGAGGCAATCGTCCCGGTGCCGCTGAAATAGGGAATGCCGCCCGAGGTGCCCGAGCCAATGCCTGTGCCACCGCGCGCCACCGACAGCTGCCCCGTCCATCCAAGCGTCAACGAGGCCGCATTGACCAAGGCCGAGGCCGGGGTGCCGCCCAGCGTCAGTGTGACGTTGGTGTCGTCGGTCTTGGTGAGGGCCGCCCCGGTGATGCCGATCGCGCCAGCCGCCGACAGCGTGATCGGCGCCACCGCGCTCACCGCCATGGTGCCAGCGGCAGCCGGGATGTTGATCGTGACGGTGCCGAGCGCGCCGGTGACCGGCTGCAGGGTGACGGTGCCGGAGGTGGCGTTCTGGAAGCCGAGCGAGCCGACCGTGGATCCCGCGACGCCCAGCACCGGGGTCGACGACGCTGTGACGGTGTTGGCGCTCGCCGCGGTCAGGACGGTACCGGCGGCCGCGGTGGCGGGCCACGTTGCGGTCGACCATGACGGCGCCGCGGAGGAGCCCGAGCGCAGCATCTGGCCCGCGGTCGCGGTGCCCGCCAGAATCGCGAGGTTGGTCGATCCCGAATAGACGATGCCGCCATTGGAGGCGGTCAGGGTCACATAGGGCGCGTTGATCGAGACCACGCCTGCCGCCGACACCGAGATCGGCGCCGTTCCGGTGATGGCGCCGCCCCCGGACGAGGTCACGCAGGTCGGGCACGTCAACAGACCGGTCGTAGCATTCAATGCCAGCGGGCTGGTGGCGCTGGCCGCGAGCGTGCCTGCCGCGGTAGGCATCAGCACAACGGCGCTCCCTGCGGCCGCCTGAGCCCGCAGGACGGCCGTTCCAGAGGCACTACCTGCCAGCCCGACCTCGCCGGTCGACGTCCCGGGGATGCCGAGCACCGGATTGGTCAGCGCTGCGGGGGCGGCTGGCGTCGTGCCGCGGTTGCCGAACACGGTGCCGCCCGCGATGTTGCTGAGCGCAGACGGCGGGATCGACTTCCACGTCGCCAGCGCCGAGGCGCCGGTGTCGTTGCCGCAGAACTTGTTGGCGGGGGCGGTGGTGCCGCACTGCGCCGAGGCGCCGCCGACGGTGAGCAGCAGCAGCGCGAGGCTGGCGAGGATAGAACGGAACAAATTCATCATGCGCTCCCGAGCGTCCAGTCACTGATCGCGGCGATCGGCCGGAAGAAATAGCCGCCATAGGGCGTCCCGATCGTGACCGTGGCGTTGCCGTCGGCCTGCTCGGCGCCGGAGAAGGCGACATGGATCTCGCTGCCGACATCGACCGTGCCAGCGATGTCCTTGACCAGCGGCTCGACGAAGTAGGTCGAGGCGGCTCCGAACATGATGTAGGTCGGCTCGGCGATCGCCTTGTTGATGTAGACGCGCCCGATCAGCGGGTTGACCACGAGGGGATCGCCGGGGGTGGAATGCTGGCCATCGACGAGGATCACCGAGGCGAAGCCGAGCTGGGTCAGCAGTGCCGCCAGCAGCGCCGAGGTGATCTTGTAGTTGACGCCAGCGGCCTCCAGCGTCTGCCCGGCCGGTGAGGCCACCACCTCCAGCAGCTCGCGGCCGTCGAGCGTGCCGGAGAACGCGGGCAGGTCGGTCATCTGACCGCCTTGGAAGACATCCGGAGAGATTGGATTGACGCTCACGGCTGTCCCCTCAATTGGTGTCGTAGTACTTGATCACCTGCAGGTAGCGCGGCCGACCGCCCTGCAGGTAGCGGGGCTGGCCGCCCTGCACGAGGCGGGGCCAGTATTCGTCGATCGCATAGGGCTCCGGAAGCGCCTGCATCAGCGGCTCGGGGTCCGGCGGCAACACGATCGAGCCGAGCTGGCGCTGCGGCTTGTCGAGACAAGTGTCGCACACCTGAAGATTGAGCGAGATCAGCTGCAGACCGGCCCACTCATGCTGGATCTCGAAGTCGCCGAGATTGCCGACAAAGCCGCAGCGCTGGCACGTCCCCCAGCCCCGCGGCGAGCGCGGGTTGGTGCGGGCCATTCTGGGATGCGGACGCCAGCTCATGCCACCTCATATCACCGACCGTCTACCGGCGGTAGTAGCTCCCGATATTGGGGGATAAGGTAAGCGGGACGTTTTCTGTATCCTGAGTGGCAGCCACAGTCCATGCTTCGACGGCATCCGCCTTGCGGAGCTTTTCAACCTCGACGGTCGCGTAGGGCCTGCAGAGGCGGTGAG
>JADMIO010001317.1_pt1 | contig 17909 bp, 14 predicted proteins | sample 8958161 | NCBI WGS metagenome assembly JADMIO01 (sample SAMN16585339, study PRJNA669376) | soil metagenome | isolation source: Crop rotation soil | place: USA: Cullars Rotation, Alabama | collected 2011
GCCGCGACTTCAAGTCACGTGAATTCCAAGCTTCGGATCCCACTGTGCTGGAAAGATCGTGGGCGGGGGCATCAGTGGTTTCGCGGCAGCGTTGCAGCTTCAGCGCCGCAGACCCGGTCTGAAATGCCTGATTCTTGAGAATCATCCGGTCTTTGGCGGAGAAGCCAGGCGCAACGAGTTCATCGTCGGCGGCCAGCGTCTCATCGCGCCGCAGGGATCCGATCACTTCAGCATCCCCGCGCCCGGATCGTTCATGGCGAAGTTTTACGATTCGATCGGTCTCGACATCACCAAATTTCAGGATCAAGGTTGGAAGGGCCCCTCGCCGCGGATGCCGCTCGGCCGCACGTTCGAATTCATTCAGGAGCCCTACGGAATCTACTTCGGAGCCAAATTCGGACAGAAACCCGGCATGTGGCTCATCGATCCCTGGAACAAGAAATTGGAAGGCGCTCCCATAGCCGCGCCGGTGCGCGCCGAGATCCTGAAATACCGGGAGACGCTCGCCAAGGTCGGCCCGAAAACGCCGCAACTCGACAGCATGACGATGGAGGCATACATGATGTCTCTCGGGTTAAGCCGGGAGACCATTCGCACCTTCTATACTCCTGGTCCGGCCGACGGGTGGGGGCTCGGTCCGGATGTCATTTCTGCATATTGCGGGATCACTTGGGGATCCATGAACCGCGGCTCGGGGCAGACCTCGCTCGCTTTTCCGGGAGGCAACGACGGCATCGGCCGCCATATGGTGAAAACTCTGATTCCGAACGCCATCTCCGGCCAGAACACGGTCGAGGGAGTATACCGCGGCCAAATCAACTTTTCAGAACTGGACAAGACCGGGCAACCGGTGCGCATCCGTCTCGGTTCGACCGTCGCCGGCGTAAAGCATGAGGGCGAACCGCGAAACTCGAAAGCAGTTTCTGTAATGTACACGCAAAACGGCAAGGCCTACCAGGTAAAGGCGCGAGCCGTGGTAATGGCGAATGGCAGTTGGACCACCAAGCACGTCGTTCTCGATCTCGACACCGCGCGGCGCGACGCTTACAATCAGTTCCATCGCTCGCCGTGCCTCATCGCGAATGTCGCGCTGCGCAATTGGCGGTTCCTCTACAAAATGGGCATCTCGGGCGGCTACTGGTTCGAAGGGATGGGCGTGTACGGAGGCATCCGCACGGTTCCGACTTTCGCCACGGACATCAAGGAAATCGGTCCGGACTCACCGGTGGTTCTTACGTTCAAAGTTCTTTTTTGCCGCCCGGGGCTTCCGATGGAAGAGCAACAGACGCGCGGCCGCGCCGAGCTGATTTCCACTCCCTTTCGGGATTACGAACGCAAATTTCGGGAGCAGTTGACCGACATGTATGCCGGCTCCGGGTTCGACGCCAAACGCGATGTTGCAGGCATCATTCTCAATCGCTGGGGTCACGCCTACGCCAGCCCCCAACCAGGATTCTTTTTTGGCAAGGACGGAAAGCCCCCCTTCCGCGATATCCTGCGCAACTCGCCCTTCGGCAGAATCGCATTCGCGAATACCGATCTATCCGGAGATCCCAGTCACGTGACAGCTATCGAAGAAGGAGAACGGGCCGCCTCCCAACTCCTGGACGCCATTTAATTCGGGGACAGGCACGCAATCCCCAATTAAGTTGGCGATGGCGTAGCCTATCTCCGAATTAAGACCGGAGTTACCGTGACGCGATGCGCGTCACCCCGTCCTTGGAATAAAGAAACTCATTGCCGGTCTTGTGCTGTGGATAAAACCAGGTCTGGAGCGGCTCAGGCAGATTTCTGCTGCCCTCCCCAAACCGGAGCGCCGTTCGATCGGTGCCGTTCTGCCGTTCACTCGAGACGGCTATGATCGTCGCGAGGATCTTCGTCTCGTCCGCATTGAACACCTGGACTACATGACGATAGTTGAAGTCGGGAACCTTGAACACATACGTCCCTGCCGGCAAAGATACTCCCGGAAGCTGGACCGCCTGCCCGAACGTCAATACGGTCTTCTTATTCCATTCATCTGCCGATCCGGGCGAAGAAAAGAACAAGCCCGCGCAAAACATTGCAATTGCGATTCTTATCCGCATATCATCACGTCTCCTCTCGTACTACTGATGAAGTAGCACGTTCGATGCCATGGGCAATTGAGAAGTTTTACCTCCGGCTGCCGAGGAGAGGGACCGAGGCTGACGACCGGCAGCAAGACTTCGAGGGTCAAATTGGGTTCGTTTCGTCAGGCCCCGCGCTCCCGGCGCCGTCGTCCGCCATAAAATGGTACAAAACGGGTTCGCAGAATGCGTCACGCCAATCTCCTTGGACCCACATGGGTAGAGATTCCAGCGCCCATATGACGTAGCCGTTCTGCAGCACGAGGACTCGTCGCGGTTCCAAGCCCGAGTTGTCAAGAACCACAGTTTCGTCTGCCAGACGGATGGCTTCGGGCGCACGCAACAGACTGCGGCGGTATCTCCTCCGTATATCAGAATCCGGGACGTCATGCCACCGCGAGCTACTAATAGGCGGACCCGCTCAATGTGTAGTTCGGGGTCCGAGAGGGCAACGTAGACAAGTAATATCCGATATCCCGCCTGCTTCGCCTCGCGCATCAGCCCGATTGCGCCGTTGCCCGCCAGTGTGCTCTCCAAGACGAAACTGTCCTTTACGGCGAGCGACGACCTGCAACGGAGGATGGCTTGCCGGCCAGCTGCGATCCCTGCGCGGGATGGCCGTTCGGGGTCAAGACTACTGGCAATCGCGTCTGGATCCACAACAGCGGTGATACCTTCGAATCTTGATTCTGGCAGTGAGGGTACTCTTGCCAGAACCATTCGGACCGGCTCCGAGGACGAATGTGGCCACTTCACGCGGCGTCCGACGTCAATTCGCGTTGAACTACACGATGTGCTTCCCGAGAATGAGTGGATTCCAATCGAATCTCAAACCGCCTTCCGTCTGGACGCTCCTCTACATAACGCCCTAGCGAATCGACAAAGACCACCGAATGACCAGCCGCCAGAGCATCGCGACGTGCCAACCGACCCGCCCGCGCCGCAGCTTCCGCGAAGCCCTCGGTGAGGATGCTGAAATCGGACATTGCCTTCGGTATCACGCAGCCCTCTGCGCTGCGTGCCGCTCATTTTGGTGCAGCTCCGTCAAGTAAGTCCTTTAGACCTTCAAGTCCGCCCGTCGATTATTGAGGAGTTTTACCTCAGAATACCCTAGCTATGGTATGATAGAGACCATAGAACTATTGCGGGGCAGCCTCGGACCTACCGAGGCTGCCCCGAACTGTTATAAGGGTCCAAAATTGGCTTCGTTTCGTCAACTTCAAATCACTCCGGCTTCACTGGCCGTCAGGACTGTCTCAGGTATTCACCCCTGCTCTCGATTGCCCCATTTTCAGAAGCACCCTAACGGCCCGCTGAATGCAAAAGCTTTAACCCCAAATTGGGTTCGTTTCGTCAAATTGCCTCACGCCTCAGACTCCTCACTCGAAACCATGACACAATGGAGTTTCCCTTTATGCGACCGGCTCTGATTGTCCTTTTTGCGTCCGTCGTCCTCGGACATGCTCAAACCCCGCTCGGTACGGTGACGGGGCTCGCCACCGATGCCACCGGCAGCGTGGTTCCCAGCGCCTCCGTCACGCTCACGAGCCAGGACACCGGCGTGCGACGCACCACCACGACCAATGGTACAGGCGCGTATTCCTTCCCCGGACTCCCGACGGGCTCCTATCGGTTGGCCGCCGAGACCAAAGGATTCCGCCCGATCGAGACTCGCGTCTTCTCCGTGGAAGCCTATCGCACGGTCCGGCAGGATCTGCATTTCGAAGTGGCCGGCGCTGTCACCGAGGTTGTCGTCACCGATGCAGCGTCCGCGGTGGTCCAGACGGAAACGCCAGCGGTGGGCTCGCGGCTGGTCTCGCGGCAGATACTCGACCTTCCCACCAACCTCCGCAGCGTCTCCAAGAATTCGGGTGACTCCGGCCTGATTTCCGCCATCATGCCGCTCACCGTTCCCGGGGTCGTCCAGGTGGCGAACGGCGCCAAGTGGCTCACCCCCGGCTCCGGCGCCGCCAGCGTCAAAGCCAAAGTCGACGGCATCGAGACGACTTTCGCGAACTTCGGCAGCCCGGACAACGTGTCGCAGCCTTCCGTCGAAGCGGTCCAGGAATTCACCGCGAACGTGCTCACCACGCGCGCGGAATTCGGCGGGATGGGCACCATCACCACCTCCACCAAGTCCGGCGGTAACGAGTTTCACGGCGCGCTCTTCTGGTACATGCGCAACAGCGCGCTCGACGCGCGCAACACCTTCGCGACTGTCAAGCCGTTCCAGAATCTGCACAATTATGGCGGCAGCATCGGCGGTCCCATCCAGAAGGACAAGACTTTCTTCTTCGCGGATTTCGACGGCATGCGCGGCTCGGCTGCTTACTTCTTCTCGCCCAACGTCCCCACGCTGGCCATGCGCCAGGGCGACTTCACCGGACAGGCCGCCATCCGAAATCCCTACACCAACATCAATCCCATCGTCGGGAACGCCATCGCACCCGGCTTTCTAAGCCCGCAGGCGCTGCAGGTGCAGAAACTGTTCTTCCCGGAGCCCAACTTCGGCGCCCCCAGCCTGACCGCCGCCAATTACCGCGCTTCGTTCAACGGGCCCGAGGTGCACCGCACTGAGGAAATCCGGCTGGACCACAATTTCAATCCGCGGCATATGTCGTTCCTGCGCTATGAAAACCGCAAGGACGATTACAAGATCCCGGGCGCCCGCTCGCCGCTTCCGCCCACCACCGTCGGCACTTCGGACAACATCCGCCGCGTCAATTTCTGGACCCTCGGCGACGTGTGGAATCTGCGGCCCAGCATCGTCAACGAATTCCGCGCCGGCGTCGTGATCCTGGTCTCGGAAAGCAGCGGTGAGTTAAAAGGGCAGCCATTGATGAACCAGATCGGCATCCAGGGCCTGCCCGATCGCGGTGGCACCAGCAGTCTGCCATACTTCAGTATCTCCGGAGTGACCGGGAACACCATCAACCTCTTGAATCCTGTGAACGACGGCCACGCGCAGTTTGCCGATAACCTGAGTTGGATTCACGGCCGCCACGCCATGAAGTTCGGCATCGAGGAGGTGAGCTGGTTCGATAACCGCTTCCATCCCAACACGTCGGGCAACCCGATTCTGGGCTCGTACTCCTTCACCGGGAAGTTCACGGGCAACGCGTATGCCGATTTCCTGCTCGGTTTGCCGGCCACCGTCACCCGCATGGAGCCGTACCGCCCGCAGAAGATCCGCGCGCGCGACTGGTCGGTATACGCGCAGGACGATTTCAAAGTCTCTGCGAAGTTGACCTTGATGTATGGACTCCGCTACGAGTACAACGGACCGGCCTACGCGCTCGACGACAACATCTTCTCCTTCGACCTGTCCAACGGCAAGATCGTGCTGCCGAGCGCTCGCTCGAAGGACTTCCTGACCCCGATCTTCCCTTTGATCTTCCCCACCGAGACCGCCGCCGAATTCGGCACCGGGCGGTCCCTGCGGAATCCGGATAAGAACAACTTCGCGCCGCGCTTTGGCTTCTCCTATCAATTGGACAGCGCCGGCCGTACCGTTCTGCGCGGCGGCTGGGGTGTCTATTACTCGCACTACTCGGCGAACATTGCGGTGACGCAGTCCGCCGGACCGTTCTCCGCGACCACCGTCAGCACCAACAACATTGTGAACGGCGCGCCGCAATATACCTTGGCCAGCCCGTTTGCCATTCCCGGCGCGCCCGGAACGCTGGCGCTGGCGGGCGTGGCGCCGCATCTGCTCAATAGCTACGCGCATCAGTACACGCTGTCGTTCGAGCGGGAGCTCCGCCGCGATATCGGCATCCGCGTCAGCTACATCGGTTCGAAGGGCACGCAACTCCCGTACCGTCGCGATGCCAATCAGGTCTTGGCTTCCACGGTAGCGTTTAACAATGCACGCCGGCCATTCCCATCGTTCGCTAACATCACGTACTCGGACAACGGCGCCAACATGTTATATAGCGGCATGCAGACCCAGTTGCAGAAGCGCTGGAGCAAGGGACTCATGTTCACTTCGTCCTGGACCTGGGCCAAAGAGATCAGCGATACCGACGACGTTGGCGATTTCGAGCTCAATACTACCATCGAGAATAGCTACGACCGCCGGCGCGATCGCGGCAACGTATATTCCGTTCCGCGCCATCAGTGGATGAACCAGGCGCTCTACGAGCTGCCTCTCGGCAAAAGTAAACTGCTGGGCGGATGGCAGGTGAACACGCTGCTGAATATCGCCAGCGGCAATTGGTTCACCCCCGTGATCAGCGGTCCCGATCCCACCAACACCCTGCAGACCACGCTGCGGCCCAACGTCACCGGGACGATTCCGTTGCCGCATACGCTCTCGCCGTGGTTCGATCCGTCCGTGTTTACCACTCCGGCCAACGGAAGCTGGGGCAACGCTGGCCGCGGCATCATCGAAGGCCCCGGCTACGTGCTGCTCAACTTCGGCCTGGAGAAGTCCATCCGGCTCGAGAAGTTCGGCGCGATCCAATTCGTCGCCTCGTTCGCGAATGCTTTGAATCACGTCAATCTCGGCGAGCCCACCGGCGGCGGCGCACCGCTGGGCGGCCAGACCACCGTCAACAACGCCAATGGCGGCAAGATCACCGGCACCCATATTTTCCCGCCGGCAGGCAGCCCGCGCACCGGCCAGGTCGGTCTGAGGTGGAACTTCTGACGTGTTAGACTCAACCCCAAATGGGACGCTGGATCTGTTTCGCGCTCTTCATCCCGGCCGCCCTGGCGCAGTCGGCGTCGGACCTCAACGCAGGCCGTAAGATCTTCGAATCGCAGTGCGCTCTTTGTCATGGTTTGACGGGCGGCGGTGGACGCGGTCCGTCCCTCAGCCGCGCCAAACTTGGCAAAGCGCCGGATGATGCTGCCCTCAAAAAGCTGATTGAGGACGGACTTCCGCCCGAAATGCCCGGGGCTTGGCAGCTCCATCCGAAGGAAGTCACTTACGTCGCCGCCTACGTTCGCTCGCTCGGCAAACTGCCGCCGGAGATCATCCCGGGCGAACCTGAAGATGGCGCGCGCGTCTATCGCTCCAAAGGATGTCCGGCCTGTCATGCGGTGGCGGGAACCGGCGAAGGCTTCGGGCCGGAGTTGACCTCGATCGGTACGCGCCGCAGTGCATCGTGGCTGCGGCAGGCGGTGCTCAAGCCGGCGGAATCGCTGCCCGAGGGCTTCCTGTATGTCGCCGTGACTCCCCCCACCGGTCCCGCCGTCCGCGGAATACGCGTCAACGAGGACTCCTTCACCATCCAGATCAAGGACGGGCGCGGCCAGTTCCACAGCTTTCGCAAAGCCGGCCTGAAGGAGTTGCGGCGGCTGGAGAAGGAGACGCCCATGCCCGCCTTCGAGGGCAAACTTACCACGGCGGAGCTGGATAACCTGGTTGCCTACCTGGTGTCTTTGAAGGGTAAGTCATGAAACCGTTCGTGCTACTAATTTGCACCGCCGCTGCGGCGTTTGCCCAGACACCGTACGAGCGCATTCTCAATGCGGCCAAGGAGCCCGGCAACTGGCTCACTTACTCCGGTAACTACCAGGGTCATCGGTTCTCTCCCCTGACCGGACTTACTCCGACTAACATCGCGGGACTCCACGTCAAATGGGCGCGCCAGTTTGGCGATGCCGGCAACCAGGTGTCGCCGATCGTTGTCGACGGCGTAATGTATGTGACATCGCCCAACGCGGCAGCGGCTCTCGACATCCGCACCGGACGCGAGTTGTGGCGCTGGAGCCGGCCGCTGCCGAAGGACTACCAGTCGATCGGTTTCGGCCGGGTCAGCCGCGGGCCGGCCATCCTCGACAACCAGCTTTTCGTTGCGACCCTCGATTGCTATCTGGTGGCGCTTGACCTCAAGAGCGGCGTCGAACGCTGGGCCACCAAAGTCGACGATTACAAGCTGGGTTACAGCCTGACGCTCGCGCCCCTCGCCATCCGCGACAAAGTGTTGATCGGTACCAGCGGCGGCGAGGCCGGCATCCGCGGCTTCATCGATGCCTACGATGCCAAATCCGGCGCGCGGGCGTGGCGGTTCTACACCATTCCCGGACCGGGCGAACCGGGCAACGAATCCTGGGCCGGCGACAGTTGGAAGACTGGCGGCGGCTCCACCTGGGTGACCGGCTCCTACGATCCCGAGACCAACACGGTGTATTGGGGCGTCGGTAATCCCGGTCCGGACTGGAATGCCGATTACCGCCGCGGCGACAACTTATACACCTGCTCGCTTGTCGCGCTCGACGGGGATAGCGGCAAGCTCAAGTGGCATTTCCAGTTCACGCCCAACGATTCGCACGACTGGGACTCCACGCACGTCCCCGTGCTGTTCGAAGCCGAGGTGCGCGGAGTCAAACGGAAGCTGGTGGCGGTGGCCAATCGCAACGCCTTCTTCTATGTCCTCGACCGCGCCACCGGCCAGTTTGTCGCGGGGCGCGCCTATGCTAAACAGACCTGGGCGAAAGGGTTGGATGACAAAGGCCGCCCCATCGTTCTTCCGAACACCGAACCGAGCGAAGACGGCACGCTCGTCTATCCCAACCTGAACGGCGCGACCGTCTGGTTCAGCCCGTCTTACAATCCTCTGACCGGCATGTTCTATGTGGCGGTCCGCGAGCTCGGCTCCATCTACTTCAAGCGGACGGCGGAGTACAAGCCCGGCACGTTCTTCGCGGGCGGCGGCGAGGCGGCGGCTCCGGACGGCAAACGCGCCGGTGCGATCCGCGCGCTCGAAGCCTCGACTGGACAGATGCGCTGGGAGTTCCCCCTGTACACAGCCCCCTGGGCCGGCGTCCTGGCGACTGCCGGCGGTCTGGTCTTTTCCGGCAGCGACGAAGGCAACTTCTACGCGCTCGATGCGAAGAACGGCAAGCCGGTCTGGGAGTTCCAGACCGGCGGCAGAATTGCCGCCAATCCCATTTCCTTCGCCATCGATGGCAAGCAGCACATCGCCATTGCGGCAAACCGCGTGCTGTACGTGTTTGGACTATGATCGCCTCCATCAATCCCGCGACCGGTGAGACCCTGCGGACCTTCGAGCCGCTCGATGCCGCCGCCATCGACGATCGCCTTCAGCGGGCCGAGACCGCCTTCCGCAAGTACCGCCGCACCTCGTTCGCCGACCGCGCGAAATGGCTCTCGGCAGCCGCGGCGATTCTCGAAGCGGAGCGCGATTCGCTCGGCCGCATCATGACGCTCGAGATGGGAAAGCCCATCGGCGCCGCGCGCGCGGAGGCCGCCAAGTGCGCGCTGGCATGCCGCTATTACGTGGAGAACGGCGAGCAGTTGCTGGCGGACGAGCCCGTCGATTTGGGCGCCGGACGCAGCTTCATACGCTACCAGCCCATCGGCCCGGTGCTCGCGATCATGCCCTGGAACTTCCCGCTCTGGCAGGTGTTCCGTTTCGCCGCGCCGGCTCTGATGGCGGGCAATGTCGGATTGCTAAAGCACGCCTCCAACGTGCCGCAGTGCGCGCTCGCGATCGAGGATGTGATCCGGCGGGCCGGCTTTCCGAACGACGTCTTCCAGACTCTCCTGATCGGATCGCGCGAGGTGGCCCGCGTGCTCGACGATCCCCGTGTAAAGGCCGCGACCCTGACCGGCAGCGAGGCGGCCGGCGCTCACGTTGCGAGCCAGGCAGGCCGCGCCCTGAAGAAGACGGTGCTCGAACTGGGTGGCAGCGATCCCTTCATCGTGATGCCGAGTGCGGATCTCGATCGCGCCGTCCGCACAGCCGTGGAGGCGCGCACCATCAACAACGGCCAGTCGTGCATCGCCGCCAAGCGCTTCATCGTCGACTCGCGTGTCGCCGCCGATTTCGAGACTCGCTTCGTCGAATCGATGGCCGCATTGAGGGTCGGCGACCCGATGGACGAGAGCACGCAGGTCGGTCCGCTGGCGACGCCCGATATCGCCGAGGGGCTCGATGAGCAGGTGCGGCGCTCCGTAGAGATGGGTGCCCGAGTGCTGACGGGCGGGTATCGCATAGACCGGCCGGGCAACTATTACGCGCCGACCGTGCTGGCGGATGTCCCCGCGGGATCGCCTGCTGCGTGCGACGAGCTATTCGGACCAGTAGCCGTGCTGTTCCGCGCGGATGGGATCGAGCAGGCGATCCGCCTCGCCAACGATACCGATTTCGGCCTGGGCGCTTCAGCATGGACAGCCGATGCGGCCGAGCAGGACCGGTTCATCGACGAGATCGAATCCGGCATGGTCTTCATCAACGGGATGGTGGCGTCCGACCCGCGGCTGCCCTTCGGCGGCGTGAAGCGGTCCGGCTACGGCCGCGAATTGGCGGCACCTGGAATACGAGAGTTCGTGAATCTCAAGTCCGTGCGCGTGGCGCGATGATCGCTCAGTAACTAGCTCGCTACCTTGCTGACGGCGCCCTGCTTCTTCTTGGCGCAACACGCTACAAAGGCTGCGACCAGCGGGTTGTTCTCCGAGAGTTCGGGCTGGAAGAGTGTCGCTACGTAGAATGGATGGCCATCCAGTTCCACGGCGCGCGGATCATGCTGGTCGTCATACGCGGCGACATACAGATCGTGACCCTCCAGCAGCCGGCGGTAACGATTATTCAGACCGAAGCTGCAACGGTACTCTTCCACCGATTCCGCGGTGCGATACGCCCGCTTCAAGATGGAGCCGTCCGTGAAGCGGACCCGCGCCTTGACTCCCGCTAACGCGCACCCGAGCGGAGTGATCAATGGCAGCGCTGCCTTCGGGTCGGACTTCTGGTGGCCTGCATCCGCCAGGCCCAGGACATTGCGCGCATACTCGATCAGCGCATACTGGAATCCCGCCGACGTTCCCAGAAAGGGCACGCGCTGGCTGCGGGCAAACTGGATCGCCCGCATCGCTCCTTCCGCGCTGGTGTACGGCATTCCGGGTGTACACCAGAAGCCGTCGAACTCCGCGAGCGATTGCGCAGTGCCGACGGAATCTGTCGGTATCCAGACCGGTTCGACTGCATCCGACGCGGCACGGAGCGCGGCCGGAATGGCCACGTGCGCTCTTTGGTTCTGATTGAAATCTCCGATGAGGCCGATACGAATCGCTGATGGCATTTCGGGATTATGTCACGAACCTGCGATTTCGGTCCAGTCCGATATTGCGCCGGATTACGCCCGGACAGATGCCAGCGCCAACAGCGGGAAGTAGTCCCGGTACATGCGGTACGTCAGGTAGAAGACGTTCGGAAAGCCCGTGCCGGTAGTGGCCGTCTCCGGCCAGCCGCCGGAGGGCTCCTGCCGATCCAACAGATACCGTACTCCTCGTCGCGCGGCAGCCGAATCCTGCAGGCCGGCCGCAGTCAGGCCCAACACGGCCCACGCGGTTTGGGATGCGCAACTGGGCGCCGGCATGAAGCGGTCCCGGTCGTAACTGGCGCACGATTCGCCCCAGCCGCCATCGGCATTCTGCACGCTCTTGAGCCACTGGGCCGCGCGCGCCACCGCCTGCTTACCGTCGGGGTGGCCCGCCGACTCCAAGCCACGCATCGCCAGGAACGTGCCATACACGTAGTTGACGCCCCAACGGCCGTACCAGCTTCCATCCTTCTCCTGCGACCGCAGCAGGTAGTCCACTCCGCGCCGGACTGCGTCATGGCCGCTCAATCCGCGGCGGCAGAGCGATTCCAGCACGCGCCCAGTGATATCGGGGCAGGTGGGATCGAGCATCGCGTTGTGATCGGCGAAGGGAACCCGGTTAAGCACTGCCCAGTTGTTGTCCACGTCGAACGCCGCCCAACCGCCGTCCTCCGACTGCATCGCGAGAAGCCAGTTGATCGCGCGACGCTCGGCGGCCGCCTGGGCCTTGGCGTTGGATCCCTTCGCGTGCAGCAGCGCCAGCAGCACCATGGCCGTGTCGTCGATATCGGGGTAGAACTCGTTGGCGAATTCGAAGGCCCAGCCGGAGGGCTCGGTGTCCGGCCGCTTGATGGACCAGTCGCCTTTGCGGCGGACTTCCTTGCTGATGAGCCAATCGGCCGCCTGCGTCAGCCGTGGGTCGCCGGTGTGGCCGGCTTCTCCGATGGCGAACGCACAGATCGCGGTGTCCCAGATGGGGGAGACGCACGGCTGGAACAGGAAGCGGTCTTCCGTTTCGAGCAGCAGCGACTCGAAATGACGGATCGCCTCCACCAGGTCCGGATGGTCTTCCGGATAACCGAGGGCATCCAGCGCCATGATGAAGTACATCATCGCCGGATAGATGGCGCCCAGTCCTTCGGTGTGATGCGTGCGATCGAGAATCCAATGCTCGGCCTCGCGGATGGCGGCGCCGCGAATGCGTTCGGAGCCGCGCTTCTCCCACACCTTGAACATGCGGTCCACGTGGTGGAAGAGCACCGAAAGCCCCTTGCGTTTGGGCAGCGCCAGGCTGACGTTCGGGAGTAAGAGCTCGTCCACGGTGAAGCCCGCGGGGGCCCGGCGATTCGCGCCGCGCGCCTGCACGATCGAGAGCGGCACGAGGATGGAACGTGTCCACGAGGACATCTCGTACAGGACGTTGCCCGGCAGCATGGTGATCTCGGGAGGAACCGAGGGCACGTGCTTGCGCGGGTAGAGCCCGAACAGGCTCAGGTTGATTTTGACGTAACTGTTGGCTGCCTGCAGACCGCCCAGCGCCAGCACGCGCTCCCTGGCTTTGCGCAGCGGATCGCTATCCGGCGGCATGCCCGCGAGTTTCAAAGCGCAATATGCCTTGACCGTGGCGCTGACATCGGACGGGCCGCCGGCATAAATATTGAAGCCGCCGTCCGGCAACTGACGTTCGAGAATCGAGCGGACGGCGCGGACGATGCGCGGCCGGCTGGGCGGGTCCCACTGCGCGCCGTCCGGCTGGTGACGCCAGAGTTGCAACAGGATGTAGTCCGATTCGAGCGTAGTGTCGGCGGTCAGTTCGCCGCACCAGAAGCCGTCCGGCGACTGCAGCGAGTACAAGTACTCCGACGAGCGCGCAATGGCAGCGCCGGCTTCTTCGCGCGGTGCATGCGGGATCCCCTCGGCGGGCCGGAGCGGCGCGCGGGAAACCGGTTCATACAGTTCGTAGGACATGGGCCGAAGTTACATGTTAACAACGTATACTGACGAAATGGTTTGCACCAGGCCGGCCGCATTGCTGTTTTTCCTGTTCGCCCGGCTGCCCCTGTATGCAGCGCAGGTGGTGTTGCTAGGGACCGGAAATCCGAACGCCGTGCCGGAGCGGATGGGTCCTGCGACCGCCATTGTGGTGAACGGGCAGGCATACCTGGTGGATGCCGGGACTGGTGTAGTGCGGCGGGGCGCCGAGGCCGTGCGCAAGGGCGTCGCGGCTCTGGCGGCCAATAAACTGGACAAGCTGTTTCTCACCCATCTGCATTCGGACCATACGCTGGGGCTGGCCGACGTGATCTTGACACCGGCAGTGGCCGGGCGGAAGAACCCGCTCGAGATTCACGGTCCTCCGGGAACGGCGGCGATGACCAGGCACCTGCTCGCCGCATATAAAGAGGACATCGCGATCCGGTTGCACGGCGGCGAGCCGGCCCGCCAGGAATCCTATGTGGTCCATCCGCACGACGACCATCCGGGCAAAGTCTACGAGGACGGCAATGTCAAGGTGTTCGCGTTTCCAGTGAACCACGGCGCGTGGAAGTCGGCGTATGGGTATCGTTTCGAGACCGCCGACGGAATGACTATCGTGGTTTCCGGAGATACCACTTACAGCGAGAGCCTGGTGCGCAACGCCAAGGGCTGCGACATCCTGGTGCACGAGGTCTATTCCGCGAAGGGCTTGACGAACCGCACGCCGGACTGGCAGAAGTATCACTCCACCTTTCATACGTCCGGTGTCGACGTCGGGCGGATTGCGGCGCAGGTCCAGCCCAAGCTCCTGGTGCTGTACCATCAACTGCCATTCGGGGAAACCATCGACGAACTGCTCGACGAGGTCCGCCGGAATTATCAGGGCAAAGTTGTGTCCGGCAAAGACCTGGACATCCTTCCGTGACCGCTTAAACTGTAGGGATGGACTGGCAACTGGATCCGGCCGAAGCGCGCGTGCTCGGATCCCTGATGGAGAAAGAGGTCACGACCCCCGACTACTATCCCCTTTCCCTGAACGCGCTGGTGAACGCCTGCAACCAGAAATCGAATCGCGATCCGGTGGTGAACTATGACGACGAGATCGTCGAAATCGCGCTGGAGGGCCTGCGCGCGAAAGGGTTTGCTGTGCGCATCTCCGGCGAGAGCCGCGTTCCCAAGCATGCCCAGCGGTTCACCGAGAAGTTCAACCTGGGGCGGCGTGAAGCGGCGTTGATCTGCATCCTGCTGCTGCGCGGCCCGCAGACTATGGGAGAGCTGCGGACGCGCACCGAGCGCCACTACAACTTCGACGATCTGGAGGCGGTGGAACGCACGCTGGACCACCTGGCCGAAATGGATTGGGTCAAGAAGTTGCCCCGGCAGGCGGGCTACAAAGAGCCACGCTACACCCACTTGTTTTGCGGAGATGTCGAAGTGGGTGAGGAACCGGCGGCGGCTGCAAGCGCGGACCGAGGTCCGTCCTTACAGGATCGGGTGACCGCGCTCGAGTCGGAAATCAGCGACCTGAAGCGTCAGTTCGAAGAGTTCCGGCGACAGTTTCAATAGGGCGTGCCCCGGGTTACTTGGACGTGATCTTCAGATTGGAAAAGTAGCCCTCGGTGCCGGGTCCCACCCACAATGCGACGCCGCCGGCCTTCGGCTCGAGCTTCATATCGTTGACGATCAGGCAGGGCTGCTCCGCTCCGTGCACATAGAGCCGCGCTTTGCTGCCGGTGACTTCGATCTTGAACCTGGTCCAGACGCCGGGCTGCAGATCCACGTACGACTCGTACTTTTCGGGGGCTTCCTGACGCGATTTGGCGAAGCCAAAATCCGGGTGCGCACCGTATTGCGTCGAGTGGTTCCGGCGGATTTGATCGTCGGCGCGGCCGTTGGTGGGCCTGAGATAGATGTACTCATACTTGCCATCGGGCTGCATCCGAAAAGCTATTCCGATGAACCCGCGCGCGCCGCCCTGCGCACCCGCCGCCGGTTGCCCGGCCAGATCCACTTCGATGGTGCCGTCGCGAAAGGACGCGTCCTTGACTACGGCGTACGAAGTAGCATCTGCAGCGTCAGGCGCAGCCAGCACTTGAACCGCGCTCCGGCCTTTGAAGTTGATCGTTGCAATGGAGGCGTTCTTTGCCGTCAGTTTATCGACCGTTTGCGCCGCGAGCTGCAAAGCAAGGAGCATGAGGAGGGATGCGCGTGTCATGGGTGATCTAGGTAGCACGTCTACCTCCATTGGAACAGCGGGGTGGTATAAGTCGGAAAGCACCGCTTACTGACGTGCGCGGCTCGGTTGGCGCCTGTTACAAAGCATGTGCGGTCGACTTATTGCCGGAACAGTGTTCGAACGCGAGATCGGGTGTCCGCATTCGGACAGGGATGCTTCAGCGGGTGATGCGGACGGACGGTGCCGCGGTGTTCACTGTCAGGGTCCAAGGCGCGGTTTTCACGGTCACGTGGTCAGGGTCGATTTTGACGTCCATTCCCGCCGGCGGTCCGTCGAGTCCGACGACCCACACGTAGGTAGTCTGCTGGCCGGTGCGCCGGAAGATCATTATCGGAATCCGCTCTTCGGTGCTCTTGCCGGGACCGGTCGCGGTGATCACGTCGGTAGGCTCGTCGGCCGCAATCAGGGTGATTGGCCCGAACACCACGGGCGTGTTCACCCGGCGGACGCTGGCATTCTGCAGATGCTGGTAGCCATCCTTCGTGGGGAGCGCGATCTTCTCGCCCGTCGTCATCGCCTGGCCTATGGTAAAGTGATTCGCCAGGTCGAACGTATGCGGCTTGTCGGCAGTCACGCGGTCGACGAAAACGATCAGGTTCTCGTTGAGCATGGCGGCGGTGCGGATGAACCGGACGCCAGGATAGATGGCGCCCGCATCGACCATGGCGTAGTTGTCGCCGAATGCCAGCAGCTTGCCTGTGGCCTGCGCCTGCGGCTTTTCGTCGACCACCAGGGTGTTGTGCGCCAGCGTCGCGCGGTCCCATTCGGCGTGCAGCGGCGAACCGTACGGGCGGGTGCCGGGATCCGGAAACAGCACTTGCCCGCCGCGGTAGAGGATAAAGTTGTTCTTGTCGGGATGTCCGTGGCCGCCGCCGTGAGGACCGAATTTCAGGCAAAGCCATGTGTCCTTCTGTTGCAGGATGGCGTAGCCGGAGGCTTCGGCCTTGCGGCTGCCCAGGGTCGCGGGAGCGCCCGCGGGCAAACGGTCCACGCCGAACCAGAGGGCGAATTCGTTGCGCCGGTCAGACCCGGCCAACGCGGGCAGGTACACTGGATCGTGATACCGCGCGTATGCCAGTTCGTACAGCCCGCTGCGGACGGAGGTTTCCGCGCTGTCGTTGAATGCCGGCAGCATCAGGTTCGGCATGGAGAGTTGCACCGGCGCTTCGAACATCTTCTGGAAGGGCTCGCCGTAGAGATCCAGATTGTTATTACGCGCCGCCTCCACTAGCGGCCAGAGCGCGCTCATGGTGTAGAAGTGATATCCCCAGGCGCCTTCGAACCACGCGCCGTCGGCCTGTACCCCTTTCGCCATCTGGGCGCGATGCCCGCGGTCGGGATCGTCGATGGCGGAGCCGATGAGGGCCTGGTCGCCCAGCAGAAAACCGGCCAATCCGAGCGCGCTGTTCTTCCAGCACTGGATATTATGGATGCCCATGCGGTGCGGCAGGATGACGTCGCGCGCCGCGGGCAGCACCAGTTTCTCCGCGATAGTCTGCCGGTCCGCTTCGGAGAGCGTGTCCCAGATGAGATCGGCGCCCTGCGCGACCGGAATCAACCAGACGGCCTCGTCCAGGGTTTGCGGGCCGACGCGTCCTCCGCCGATCTTCGGCTCATTCGTGGTGGTGTGCAGCGGATAGTCGAGATACTTCGCCGCATAAGCCAGCAGGATTTCGCGGGCGCGGCGAGCATAGCGCGCATCGCCGGTGACCTGATACAGGATGCCGGCGTCCCGGATGGCGATAGCATAGCGGGTGTGCGGGCCGCTGAGGGCACAGCCGTCGAAATCAGTCTGCGGTTTGGCGGGATCGCCGCGGAACACTTCGCGGTCCACCGGGCAGATGTGCTCCCACTGCCAGGCAGCCAGTCGTTTGCCGGTAGTGAGGCGCTGGCCGTGTTTGGGACAGACGTACCAATGAAACCAGTTGCTGCCGCGCGGCGGCAGCTCGAGCGGCTGCGCGAGAGTCTGCTCGAACGAGGTTTGAAACTGTTTCCACTGCGCGGACCAGGGTTCCTGCTGAACGCGCTGCTTCAATTGAGCGATACCGGCCGAATTGAAGAGCAGACGGGGATGCGAAGGCAGCGGCGCAGCCGATACGAACAGGGGCAGCGCCGCAAACACGATTATGCTTTTCAAACGAAGATTCTAACCGGTAGCGCACGCGCCGGCTACCGCCGCGGATTCATCGGTAAGCTCAGCATGTTCGCAAAAATCCGATACGCCCCTGGCACGCCTTCCGGCAACTGACGATAGAAAGCCCACGCATTATAGATATAGATACCCTTGCCATACTTCGCATAGAGCAGCCCGCCCTTTTGCGGCTCCTGCCCGTCGTCATGCGTCTCCAGCAACGCCTCGTATTGCGGATCTTTCCAGCACATTGGGATCCTAAGCTTAGAATTCCACGTGGACAAGTTGTCGCGGCCGCTTCTATAGTGTCACCTAAATACTAGTGACTCCAGCGTAACTGGACTGGCCACAGTTAGGCCGCAAATGTAATCACACTGGCTCACCT
>JADMIO010941441.1_pt1 | contig 17908 bp, 21 predicted proteins | sample 8958161 | NCBI WGS metagenome assembly JADMIO01 (sample SAMN16585339, study PRJNA669376) | soil metagenome | isolation source: Crop rotation soil | place: USA: Cullars Rotation, Alabama | collected 2011
GCCGGCGGCGTCGCGGACATGGACTGTGCCGCCGCACTCGGTGGCGCCTGCGTCGTCGCCGGACCCGTCGGCTGGCCACCGCCACCCTGGCTGCTGCACGCGGCGACGAGTCCGACGATCGCCAAGAGCACGCTCGTGCGTCGGCCGAGTCGGCCGATCGTGGTTCCTGGTCGTCCGATTGCCTGCATTGGAGCCCTCCTGCGGCCGCACGTCAGCCACCACTCCACCATACGCCGCGCCCGAACGATCGGATCGAGCGGCGTTCGCCCGCTCGGACGGGTCAGCGCGGTCGGATGCCGCCGCGAGCGGCGATTCGCGCTTCCGCGTCGGCCCATCCCGGGTCGAACGGCACGCCCGGCTCGTCGAGGTCGAGCACGAGCGGCGCGTGATCGCTCGGGATCGGCTTGCCCTTGCGCGCCTCGCGATCGATCTCGACGGCCACGACGCGCTTCGCGAGCGACTCAGTCGGGAGGAGGTGATCGATGCGCATGCCGAAGTTCTTGTGGAAGTTGCCGGCGCGGTAGTCCCACCACGTAAACCGGCCGGTCGCCGTGGGCTGGAGGTCCCGGAAGGCGTCGCGCAGGCCCCAGTCCAGCCAGCTCCGGAAGGCCGCCCGTTCCTTCGGCGAGACGTGGGTCCCCCCGTGGGCGCGCGCGGCCGCCCAGACGTCATCGTCGGTCGGGGCGACGTTGAGATCGCCGCCCAGGAGCAGCGACTCCTTCGGATCGCGCGTCTCGTCCAGCCAGCGCCGGGCCCGCTCGAACCAGCGCAGCTTGCCCTCGTAGAAGGGCGAGTCCACGACGCGCCCGTTCGGCGCGTACAAGCTCACGATCCGGATCGGATCCCCGCCGGGCGGGGTGACCCGGACCGACAGCATCCGCGCCTCGTCGAGCGGGTTGAAGTCCTCCTCCTGGAGCGAGACCTTCGAGCCGGCGCCCGAGTTGCGGACCGGCCCGTCGCCGAAGTTCGTGATCGGCTCGTCCAGGCTGATCCCGTCACGGGCCGCGATCGCCACGCCGTTCCAGCGACCCTCGCCGTGATGGACCAGCTGGTAGCCCGCCATCTGGAAGGCCATCAGCGGGGCGTCCTGGTCGGACAGCTTGGTCTCCTGCATCAAGAGGACGTCCGGCGCCGCCCGGTCGAGCCACCACTCGACCTTCTCGAGCCTCGCGCCGAGCGAGTTGACGTTCCAGGTCGCGATCCGCATCGGTCGGTCGGTGGGTTCGGTCGTTCGATCGGCGGCCCGGATCAGGCGCGGCGCATCCCGGCGATGGTCATCGCGTCGAGCTCGGGGTTGTCGCCGCCGTGCTCCTCGAACGCCTGGCCGAGCGCGGCAAACGCCTCGCGCGTCCTGTCCGCGTCGGAGGTCGTCAGCATCAGCGCGCCGTCCGTGTCCTCGGCCACCCCGACGATGCCGGTGATGTTGACGCCACGCTCGCCGAGGGCCGCGGCGACGCGCGCGAGCGAGCCCGGCTTGTCCTCGAGCTGGACCGTGAACCAGACCATCATCGGCCGCCACCTCCTGTGTGCCGCCATTCGTCGCGCTGTGCCGCGATGGTACGCCGCGGTACGCTCGGGCCATGGCCGGCCCGGTCGTCCAGGTCTTCGGCGCCGCCGATTCGCAGGCCACGCGCGCCGCCCAGCGGTTCTTCCGCGAGCGGCGAATCGACATCCAGCTGATCGATGTCCGGCGCAAGCCGATGGCGCCGGCGGAGCTGCGGCGCTTCGTGAATCGGCTGGGAGCGCGCGCCGTCGCGGACGTGGACTCGAAGGCCTGGCGCGACGCCGGCCTGGGCTACCTGCGCATGTCGGACGACGAGCTGGCCGAGCGCCTCCTCGCGGACCAGCGGCTGCTCCGATTTCCTCTCGTCCGCGTCGGCGACGGCGTCGCGGCCGGGCGCGACGAGGCCGCGTGGAAGGCACTCCTCGGGGCGACCTGATTCGGCTAGGGTGGTGGCATGACGACATCCCTGCTGTCCGACGCGTTCCGCCATCACATCTGGGCCACCGAGGTGATCCTCGAGACGTGCGCGGGACTCACCGAGGCGCAGCTGAACGCCCCGGTGCCCGGCACCTACGGCCCGATCATCGACACGCTCCGGCACATCGTGCAGGCCGACAGCTTCTATCTCCGCATCTTCACCGACGGGCGGATCGAGGAGATCGACGGCGACGCGAAGCTGAGCCCCGAGGAGCTGCGGACGGCCTTCTCCGGTTACGGCCCGGCCTACGAATCGCTCCTGGCGAGCGCACCGGATCCGGAGGCGTGGGTCATCGAGCGTGGCGAGTACGGCGAGTTCCACTCGAAGATGGGACTTCGCCTCGCCCAGGTCGTCCACCACGGCAGCGACCATCGGAGCCAGGTCTGCACGGCCCTGACGAGCCTCGGCGTGACCCCGCCTGAGATCGACCTTTGGGTCTACGGGGAAGCCGCCAGGCGGACGCGCGAGGTGGCGGCGGCAAAGCCCTAGCGGCTCGCGGCGGGGTTCAGCTGCTCGAGGGAGTCAGCGACCAGAGGGCAGTCATGGCCCGAGCGAGTCAGCTGCCGAGGGAGTCAGCGACAGCGGCCCCGGGCGTCAGCGGCTCCGCAGCCTCGGCCAGGCGGCGTACAGCGCCGCGCCGCCAAGGAGCGCGACGCCGGCGATCGCCCAGAACGCGCTGCCGGTCATGAAGCTGCCGGGGATGACCCCGACGCCCTGGCCCAGCCAGACGAGGCCGACGAGCGCGGCGATCGCAGCGACGATGGAACGCGCCCGATCCCGGCTGGGAGAGTTGGGTGAGGCCACCGGCGTAGCATGCATCGGCGAGACGCCGGTCACAGGAGAGGTGCATGACGGAGCGGGACGCCGAGGCGACCAGGTCGGCAGGGGCGGGGGAGGGAAGCGCCGGCCGGGATGACGGGCGTGGTCGAGTGAGTCCGGACGACCTCCGCGGCCACCGCGGTCCGCCGGGCGGGGCGTCCCGGACGCCGCCGGCGTCTCCCGAGGGCGGCGATCGATCGGGCGAGCCCATCGGCGAGCATCGACGATCCGGCCGGCTCGTCATGAGCCCCGACGTCGGCAAGAAGATGGGCACCGACGCCACGATGACCGAGGATCGGAAGCTCCTCGCGCCCGCGGCGCCGCCGGCGTTCCTCGAGACCGATCCGTGGCGGGCCCTCCGGATCCTCGCCGAGTTCGTCGAGGGCTTCGACGCGTTGGCCTCGATCGGCCCGGCGATCACCGTCTTCGGTTCCGCGCGAGTGGATCCGGGTGACCCCGCGTACACGATGGCGCGCGAGATCGGGCGCCTCCTTGCCCACGAGGGCTACGCCGTGATCACGGGCGGCGGGCCGGGGGTCATGGAGGCCGCGAACCGTGGCTGCCAGGAGGGCGGCGGGTTGTCCGTCGGCTGCAACATCGAGCTGCCGCACGAGCAGTCGATCAACGCCTACGTCGATCTTGGCGTCGAGTTCCGGTACTTCTTCGCCCGCAAGACGATGTTCGTGAAGTACGCCGACGGATTCGTGATCCTGCCCGGCGGCTTCGGGACGATGGACGAGCTCTTCGAGGCGCTCACGCTCATCCAGACGGGCAAGATCAAGGGCTTCCCCGTGATCCTCGTCGGGTCGGCGTTCTTCGGCGGCCTCATCGACTGGATCAGGGCGAAGCTGCTGGCCGAGGGAATGATCTCGCCCGAGGACCTCGACCTCATCCAGGTGACCGACGACCCGAAGGAGGTCATCGAGATCGTGCGCCGGGCGGGTCGCCGCGGCGACCGCGGCCGTACGCGCCTCGACTGATCAGCCGGGGGAACCGCGGGTGCGCACGTCGTGCCCGCAGGTCCTTGTGCGCGCCCCGATGGGTCCGCGCGGCCACGAACATGACGAGGTCGGGCCGTTTCGGCGCTCATTCGGCCGGAATCTCGTCGGGTTGCGCCCCAATGGCGTCAGGAACGACGAGGTTTCGGCCACGACGGCGGCGAGGCCGAGCCAAGTTCGACATGTTGGAGTCCGGTCGGTCCCAGCTTGAGCGGGCCGCACGCGTCTCGACTGATCAGCCGGGGACGGCGACCTCGATCTGTCCCTCGGTGACGCGGACGGGGTAGAACCGAAGCCGCCGCACGCGGGTCAGGCGCCGCGCCTCGGCCTTGATCCCGGGTGGGTCCGGCTTGGGGTCCTTGCCCTCGGGCGTCCAGACCGGGTGGTACCTGCCGTCCGCGTCGAGGCCGCCGGTCGTGGGCATGCGCGTCACGTTGCCGGTCCGGAGGTCGAACTGGCCGTTGTGGAGCGGGCAGTCGATCAGGCATTCCGCGAGGATCCCGATGGACAGGGGTGCCGACATGTGCGGGCAGCGGTCGTCGATCGCGACGAGGCCGTCAGGGGTGTGGGCGACGAGCACGTCGAGGTCGCCGAAGGTCCGCCGCGTCATGGCGCCGAGCGGGAGCTCCGAAGCCGGGATCGCCGGGCGGAACGCGGCGCCCGCCGCACCGATCGCCGTCAGGCCGTCGGGGATCGCGGCGATCGCGGGCTCGGGGGCGCTGCTCATCGGCCGATCCTAGCCCGCAACAGGAAATCGACCCCGGGCGGTGGCCCGCCCGGGGTCGAGGTGCGCCGCGCTCGTGCGGTGTTCAGTCGAGGCTGACCGCCGGCCGGCTGGTCGAGCCGACTCGCGCTGGCGCGCCGGCGGGCGCGCCCTGCGAGGTTCGGAGCGGGATCTCCTTGAGGAAGAACGCCGCGACCAGGGCGATCGCGGAGGCCGCGACGCCGATCCAGATCGAGTTGCCGATCGAGATCGTCAGGGCGCGATGGAAGCCGTCGATGAAGATCGGCTGGAAGTCGGTCGGAATCTGCGCGAAGAATCCGCCGGACGTGTTGGCGTTGACCGAGGTCAGCGCCGCGGGGTCGAAGCCCGCTGGTGCCGCCGTTGGTACGAACGCCGGCGGCGCGCCCGCCCCGATCAGCTGCTCGCGCAGCAGGTCCCACGTGAAGTTGAGCCGGAAGATCGTGAACGCCACGGCGATCCCGATGGTCGTGCCGATCTGGCGGAACAGCGTCAGGTCGGAGGTGGCCGCACCCATCTCCTGGAACGGCACCGAGTTCTGGACCACGATCGTGAAGACCGCGAACGTCGGGCCGACGCCGAGGCCGGCGATGAACATCCAGGCCGCGAGCATCAGGCCGTCGGTGTCGGCGCGGAGCTGGGTCATGAGGCCCATGCCGACGATCAGGACGGTGATCCCCGTCAGAATCACCGGCTTGTAGCGGCCGGTCCGCGACACGATCTGCCCGGAGGCGATCGAGGCGAGGATCAGGCCGAACATGAACGGCAGGAGCCGGTAACCGGAGTCGGTGTATGACACGCCCTGGACGATCAGGAAGTACAGCGGCAGGAAGATGATCACCGCACCGAACCCGAACGTCGCGAAGAAGATCGAGACCATCGACGACGAGAAGGTCCGGTTGCGGAAGAGGTGGAGCGGGACGATGGGGTCCTTCGCGCGCCGCTCGACGAGCACGAAGGCGACGAGGAACGCGAGGCCGGTCCCGATCCACGCCCACACGACCGGCTCGCCGAAGCCGTCGGTCTCGGCGACCGTGAACCCGATGAGGATCGGCACGAGGGCGAGGACGATGGTCACCACGCCGAGGTAGTCGATCCGGCCGGCTCGCTCGACGTGCTTGATGTTCGGAAGCAGGTACCAGATCACCGCCAGCGCGATCGCGCCGATCGGCAGGTTCACGTAGAAGATCGCGTGCCAGCTCGAGACGTCGGTGAGGAAGCCGCCGATCGCCGGGCCGGCGAGGAACGCCGTGCCGAAGACCAGGCCGAAGAGGCCCTGGTACTTGCCGCGCTCCGCCGGCGTGAACAGGTCGCCGATGATCGCGAGCGCGATCGGGAAGAGCGCGCCGGCGCCGAGGCCCTGGATGCCCCGGAACAGCACGAGCTGCCACATCTCCTGGCTGAGGCCGGACAGCGCCGAGCCCGCCAGGAACAGCCCGATCCCGATCATCAGGATCGGCTTGCGCCCGTACAGGTCGGAGAGCTTGCCGTAGATCGGCACGCTCACGGTCGAGGTGAGCAGGTAGATCGTGACGGCCCAGGTGTAGAAGTCGGTGCCGTTGAGGTCCGAGACGATCTTGGGCAGGACAGGGCCGACGATGGTCTGGTCGAGCGCCGACAGGAACATCCCGAGCATCACCGCACCGAGGATCTCGAGCTTCGCTCGGCGCGAGAGGCCGAGCGCCGGATCCTCGTCGACGGAGGGGGTATCGGGGCCGGTGTGCGTCGTGGGAACGGATTCCATGCGGGCTTCCTTCTGGTGGGGTTGCGGCTGGCCTGCGGGCCTAGTTCGCGGACTCGAAGTGGTGGCGATGGGTGGCGCTCGACTCGACCTCGGCCGAGAGCGCCCGTCGGAGGCTCCGCAGGGCCTCGAGCACGATCGGGCGCTCCTTCACCGACAGGCGCCGAATCACGGCGCGCATCGAATCGCGCCGGCTCGACTCCGTCTGTGAGAGCGCCTCCCGGCCGCCGGCCGCCGGCTGGACGACGACGAGTCGCCGATCCGCGGGCACCCTGACCCGCTCGATCAGGCCGTGGCCCTCCATGCGGTCGATGATGCCGGTGGCGTTGGAGAGCGAGACGCCGAGGAGATCCGCGAGTCGGCTCATCGGCATCGCGCCGTGGTGTTGCAGGAGCCACAGGACATGCAGATGGCTCATGCTCACCTGGCCCTGGACCAACCGGCCCATGGACGCGCATTTCATCTCGCCGATCCAGGCGCCGACTTCTGTCAGGATGCCTTCGACCGTGGACTCCGAGGCGCCGCCCCTGGTGGGGTACACGACCTCGTCGGCGGCCGGTGGCGTGGCCTTGGTGATACTTCGCATGTCGTGAAGGATTATAGCGACATGAATGATTGCGTCAACATCAATGGTTCGCGGACACTGGAGGACCCGGGAAGATGCGCTTCGCGCTGATGATCGAGGCCCAGCAAGGCCTCACGTACGAGGACCAGCTGGCGATCGTGCGCCGGGCCGAGGCCGCCGGGTTCGAGTCCTTCTTCAGGAGCGACCACTACGCTGCGTTCCCCGGCGGCGCGGACCGTCCGACCACCGACGCATGGGCCGTCCTGGCGGGCCTCGCCCGCGAGACCTCGCGGATCTCGCTTGGCGCGCTGGTCAGCCCGGTCACGTTCCGGCATCCGGGGAACTTCGTGAAGCTCGTGACGACCGTCGACCAGATGAGCGGCGGGCGGGTCGAGGTCGGCGTCGGCGCGGGCTGGAACGAGCAGGATCACGAACCCCTGGGGTTGCCGTTCCCGGAGATCGACCGACGCGCCGATCTGCTCGAGGATCAGCTCGAGCTCCTTCACGGGCTCTGGGCGCAGCCGCCGGGCTGGTCGTTCGACGGACACCAGATTCGCGTGCGCGATGGTGCCCTGCGCGCGGGTCCGGTCGAGGCCGATGGGCGGCCGCGAGAGAACGGTCGGGTCCGCCCTCGAATCCTCACGGGCGGCAGCGGCTCGCCGCGCGGCTTCCGGATCGCGGCCCGCTACGCCGACGAGTTCAACATCACGTCCTCGTCGCCGGACGAGGTCCGGACGAAGGAAGCGCAGCTCGACGACGCATGTCGTGCCATCGGGCGCGAGCCGTCGACGCTCACGCGGTCGGCCATGGTCGGGACGCTCATCGCGCGGGACGACGGCGAGCTCGAGCGGCGCGGCGCGGCGCTCCTCGACGAGCTCGGCGAGGAGGCCGCGAGCGGCCGCGCGTGGCTGGCCGCACGGAAGGGACGCTGGATCTTCGGTATGCCGGCCGACGCGCGCGACACGGTCGCGCGATTCGCGGATGCCGGGGTCGAGCGGATCATGCTCCAGGACTTCCTGCCCCGCGATCTCGACCACATCGACGACATGGCCGAGGCGCTGATCGGCGAGGCCTGACAGAGCTTGGCGCCGGCCCCCGTGTCGGTCGATCGGCCGGCTCAGCCGGTCGCCGACGGCGCCTCGGCCGCGCGCAGGTAGGCGGGCTCGTCGCGGCGGATCGGGTCGGGGTTCACGCCGCGGAGGCGGGCGATGCGCTCGGTGAGGAGCTGCAGCGGAACCGCGCTCGCGATGAGCGCGGCGGCAGCACGCGGGAGGCCGGCTGTCCCGGCCTCCGGTGCAACGAGCCGTGCTGCGCCGAGGCCCTCGCGGTACGCCGGCCCGGCGATCACGCCGATGACGCAGCCGACCTCGGCGGCGGCGCGGATCGCGCCGGCCGCTCGGGCACGCCGGGCGTCGGCCTGCGAGTCGTCGGCGGCGATCAGGACGAGACCGGTTCGGCCGTCCGTCCCCGCGAGGTGCCCGTGGAGCAGCGTCTCGAGGTCGCGCGCCGAGGCGGGCAGATGGGTGCCCTCCTCGAGCTTGAGCGTGAGCTCGCGCGCCGCGATGCGGTCCGCCCCGGAGCCCACGACGATGATGCGCTCCGTCCTGGCGAGGTCGGCGGCGATGCCCTCGGTGTCGGCGACGGCGTCCGGCTGCAGCCCAGCGCCGAGGACGCGCCGAACGGCTGACGGATCGATCGCCGCGCCGGAGAGATGGGCGCCCACGGCCGTTGCGGCGATGATCGGCGCCAGGTAGCCGATCGTGTGGCACCAGCTTCGATCGAGCTCGTCCGTCGCCACGACGACGTCCGCGAGCGCCGCCGCCGGCGATCGATCGCTCACGGTGACGAGCCCGACCGCCGCCCCGCTGGCGCGCGCCCGTTCGAGCGCCCGGTTCGTCGCCCATGTCCCGCCTTCGTGACTGATCCCGATGACGAGGCCGCCGGCGCCGAGCTCGTCCTCGAGGGATGCCTCGAACGCCTGGGCGGCGATCGGTGCCCCGCCCTCGCCGAGCCGCCACGGCAGGCCGGCGACCCGCATCGCGTCGCGCAGGATCTCGGCGGCGGCCAGCGCGCCGTGCTCGCTCGTCCCGCAGCCGGTGACGATGACCGACGCGCGGCGGTGGGCGGTGGCCCGGATCTGCTCGGCGAGCTCCGCGGCGGAGCTCGCGGGATCGGCCAGCCGGCCGAGCAGTCGGTCGGCCAGGGCCGGCTCGGCCTCGATCATCTCGGTCATGTGCCACGGCGGTCCGTCGCGCCGCGATGGCATGTCCGTCTCGGCCCAGGGCTCCGGGGGCCCGGCCAGCGGCTGGTCGGGGTCGGCTCGCCGGTCGTCGGCGCGCTGCGGAGCGGTCACGCCGGCACGCCCGCATGCCGCGGACCGGCCGGGACCCGCCCGATGCGCCGGGGCGGCCAGTAGCGGAACAGCACTCGTCCGACGAGCGCGTCGACCGCCACCGGGCCATAGCGCTGGGAATCCACCGGCGGGCCTGAGCCGACCGCGGCAGCGGCCTTCTCGTCCGCGTCGGACAACAGCCACGCCTCGCCGTCGTCGAGCACGAGGAACCCGCCGGCGTACGGCACCCGATCACCCTCGCGCGCCGCGATCCGCTTCACGGCGAGCGTCTCGCCGAGCGGTTCGCGGAACACGACGACCGTGCCGTTCGCCGGCCAGCGGGTCGGCAGCGGGCTCGTGACCAGCCAGTCACCGGGCAGGATCGCCGGCACCATCGAACCCTCCGTCACCGCGACCCGCCACGGTCCCTTCAGTCGCTCGCGCAACCCTCGCACGAGCGAAGGATCCAGCTCGCCCGATCAGCCGGGGCGCCCAGCGACACGGGTCTTCTCGGGGCCGCCGGTGGCCTTCCACGCGGCGTCGACCTCGTCGATGAGGTCGAGGAGCTTCTTGGCATCGGCGATGTCGGTCGAGGCCTTGACCTTCGAGGCCTGCTTGGTCGCCTGCCAGAACAGGTCGTGGAGATTCGGGACCTTCTCGAGGTGCTCCGGCTTGAAGTAGTCGTGCCAGAGGACGTCGAGGTGGTGCTTCACGAGCTCCGCGCGCTCCTCCTTGATGAGGATGGCACGAGTCCTGTATGCAGGATCGTCATTCGCGGCGTACTTCTCGATCACCTTGTAGCAACTTTCCGCTTCGATTCTCGCCTGCTCCGGATCGTAGACGCCGCACGGCAGGTCGCAGTGCGCGCGGACGACGATCTTCGGGGACAGAACTCGGAGGACAGCATTGGGCACGAACATTGGAGCTCCTTCCGGCTGGGCGGGGCCGCGCGGGGCCGCGGATCGCCATGGCGATGTGCTTCGGAGTGTCGAAGCGCGGCACGGCACTGTCAAACGCTCGGGAGCCCGCCCGTGAGCCGACTGCTTCGACTCCCCCCGCGAGGTCGCAGCGGCCCATGGATCGTGGCCCTCGGCATCGGGCTCGTCCTGGCCATCCAGCCCATGTGGGGCGACCGTACCGCAGCCGCAGTCGCGGGGGCGATCGCGCTGACCCTCGTTGCCGCCGCCCGCTGGCAGCTGAAGTGGCTGCCGGTCGTGGTCCTCGTCCTGTGCGGGCTCGCGCTGCGCCTGTCGGTGTTCGGCCACGAGTCGTCCGATGTGGCCGACGTCACGACCAACGCGATCCGGATGATGGTCGCCGGCTTCGACCCGTACGGGATCCCGTACATGGCCTCGCGCCCGATGGGCGCGGCGTTCCCGTACGGCCCGGTGGCGCTGTTCTGGTACCTGCCGTTCCGCAACGACCCGGCGATGCTCGAGTTCTTCGTCTCGGTCGCGCTGCTGTGCTACTTCGGGTTGCGCGCCGCGGCCGGCCGGCCGATCGGACTCGCCGTCATGGCCCTCGCGCCGCCGCTCGTGCTCGCCGCGATGGACGGCTCGAACGACACCAGCGCCGGGCTGTTCATCCTCGGCGCCTTCGTCCTCGGCGCGAGCCGGCCCCTCCTCGGTGCCGCGGTCCTCGCGGTCGCCGTCGCGTTCAAGGCGTACGCGATCGCGTGGGTGCCCGCGTTCCTCGTCTGGGCGGGGCTGCCTGCCGTCGTCGCGTTCGTCGGCGCGTCGGTCGTCGCCTGGGGTCCGGTGTTGTTCCACTGGGGCCCCGACTCGTTCCTGAAGAGCCTCGCGATGGCCCAGCAGACGCACATGCGCCAGGCGTACTGGTCGTTCGCGGCGGTCCTCGATGCGATCGCCCCGGGCGCGGCGCCGCGCGCGCTCGAGACGATCCGATACGTCGTCGCCGGCGGCGTCGCGGTCCTCGGGGCATGGGTCGCCCGAACGCTCGACGGCGTGATCGTCGTCGGGACGGGCGCCTTCGTGGTCGCCCAGTTCGGCGGGTATTTCGGCTCCTACGTGTACCTCGCGGCCATCGCACCGCTGCTGTGCTGGCGCGTCGATGACTGGCTGCGGATGGGCCTGCCCGAGCTCCAGCGCGCTTACGGCCGAGCCGAGGTCTTCGGGCGGCGTCCCGCAGCCGCGGAGGCCGACGCCCCGGAGCTCGTGCCCGGTCGACTCCCCGGCGCGATCCCGGCGGTCGCCGGCGAGCGCCGCGCACGGCCCTCCAGGAACGCCACGGGCTGATGGCTCGGGCCGCCGCGTCGCCGCTGTCCGCGCCGCCGGAGGAGCGGCCGGTCGCGGCCCTCGCGGCGATCCACGACGGTCGCGCGGATCTGCCCGACGTGCGTCGCGCCGCCGACGGCTGTCGCGCCTGCGACCTCTGGGAGCGGGCCACGCAGACCGTGTTCGGGGCCGGCCCGGCACCCGCCCGGCTGATGCTCGTCGGCGAGCAGCCCGGCGACCGCGAGGACGTCGAGGGCGAGCCGTTCGTGGGCCCGGCGGGCGGCATCCTCGCCCGGGGCCTCGAGGACGCGAAGATCGACCGGGAGACCGCCTTCGTCACGAACGTCGTGAAGCACTTCAAATGGCGTCCCGCGCCGGGCGGCAAGCGACGGCTCCATGAGAAGCCCAACAAGGTCGAGGTCGGCGCGTGCCTGCCATGGCTCGAGGGCGAGCTGGCGCTCGTCCGGCCGGAAGCGCTGGTGCTCCTCGGCGCGACGGCCGCGTCGGCCCTCGCCGGGCCGAAGGTGTCCGTGCTGCGCGACCGAGGGAGGCCGCTCGACCTGGATCTCGCCCCGCTGGTCGTGGCGACCGTCCATCCCTCCTCGATCCTGCGCGCCGGCGACGGTCGCGAGGAAGCCTACGCAGCATTCGTCCGCGACCTTCGCTCGGTCGCCCGCTGGCTGGAGCGCCGCGCCGCCTAGCGCTGGGGCCGCCGAGGGCCCCCTGGCACCGTGCAGTCCTGGCGCGCGTGGCCGAACGGCCCCGCAGCGGCGCGTGGCCCCGCCCGGGCCTGCCGAACCGCGTGGGACCGGGCTCCCGAACCGGCCGATGGACCGCGTCGCGCGGGGACATTCGGCCCGCTTACCATCGGGGGACACGCCGCGGAGGCCCACCGATCAGCGTGCTTCGTGACCCGGCCCGGCTCGCCCTCGTCGTCGCGGTGGCCCTGCTCATCGCCCCGACGGCGCCGACGGGCTTCGTCCTGGTGCTCATCGGGGCGGCGATCGCCGCGCTCGTCGTCTCGACCCGCCGGCCGATCGATCAGGCTGCCCTGCTCATTCTGCTGGTCGGGGCGCTCGCCATCCGGTACGGGATCCGCTCGAACGTCGGCTCGGACGTCCTCGACGTCACGGCAGCCGCGATCGATCGCGTCTTTGCCGGGCTCAACCCGTACGGCGTCGGCTACGAGCAGTCGCGCCCGCCCGGAGCGCCATTCCCGTACGGCCCGCTCGCGATCCTGTGGTACATCCCAGCCGCGGACCTGCCGCGCCTCGCGGAGCTGCTGAGCGCGTCCGCGATCGTCACGCTGCTGGCCCTGCAGGGCAGGTTCCTCGGGCTCGCGATCTACGCCGTGACGCCGGCGATCGTCAACACCAGCGTGGACGGTTCGAACGACACCACACTCGGGCTGCTCATCGCATTGACGTTCGTCGTCGCGCCGCGGCGGCCGATGGTCGCCGGGGCCATCCTGGCCGGGGCCGTGGCGTTCAAGCTGTCCGCCGCGGCCTGGGTCCCCGCCTTCCTGGTCTGGGGCAGCGCTCGCGCCGCCGCGTCGTTCGGGCTGGCGTCGCTGGCGTTCTGGTCGCCCGTCCTCTTCGTCTGGGGCCCGGCGTCGTTCATCAGCAGCGCCGCACAGGCGAATGCCGTCCACCGCGAAGCGGTGTGGTCGCTCGGCGCAGTGCTCCGGGGCCTGATCGGGGAGGACGCACTGCGCCTGCTCGACAACCTGCGGATCGCCCTCGGGGCGGTGACCGCGGTCATCTCCCTGCCGTTCGTGCGCTCGTCTCGTGGCGGCGGTCGCGCGGGAGGGGGTGCCGGCGGTCGCGCCGGAGGTCGCTCCGCCGGGCTCGACCGGGTCATCGTCGTCGGGACCCTGGTCTACCTCGTGACCCTCTTCGCGGGCTCGTGGGCGACCTTCGCGTACTTCGCGGCCATCGCGCCCGTCCTGTGCCTGCGGGTCGACGACTGGCTCGGGATTCCGACTCTGCCCCTCATCGAGCGGGCGGCGCCGCCGCAGCCGGCAGAAGCGAGCGCGGCGGCCGAGTGAGCGCGGCTATCATCCCCGCCAGATGACCGAGCGAGGGCTCCCGACGTCGGACGGTGCGCCCGCCTGCCCCTTCGTCGCGTTCGAGGACGACCGGGACGAGCGAGCGACCAGCCCCGACCACCGTCATCGCTGCTTCGCCGAGCCGAATCCGGCTCCGCGCGCCCTGGCCCACCAGGAGGCGTACTGCCTCTCCTCCGCGTTCCCGGTGTGCCCGACGTTCCAGGACTGGGCCCGGCGGGAGGCCGCCCGATCGCGAGCCACGCCGTCCGGTGACTCCGACGCCGCCGGCGCAGCGGCCGCGGCCGAGCAGTCGCAGCGGAACCCGCCGCGCAGCTGGCAGGCGCCGCCGCCCTGGATGGCCGGCATGGCGGGCCGGGATGCTGGCGACGAGTACGACGACCGCTGGGAGCGGGACGAGGAGGGCGTGCCGCCACCGCCTGCGCGAGCCCCCGAATCCGGGCCCGGGCGCGACGGGCCGCCGCAGCCCGGGGAGGAGGGGAGCGACCTTCCGGACGAGGGACGAGGGCTCTCGGGCAGCTACGCCGATCGCGTCGCGGCCGGGGGCGCCGCAGCGTCCGCGCTCGATGGCGGAGCCGGCGGCGCTGCCGGAGACGCCGCCGATGCCGCCGCCGACGAGGGCGCGCCGGCGCCCGCGGGCCCCTCCGCCCGGGAACCCGATTCGGCCTGGCGGGAGTCCGCGGCGGCCGCGGTCGCGCAGCCCGTTCGACCGCGCCGCGAGCGCGATCCGGACCGGATGGCCGGCTTCACCGAGTCGAACGCCAGCGGGACGCCGCAACCCGCGGCTCCGGGGCGGCCGCGCCGGCGCGATCCCGGTGCACCCGAATGGGAGCGCGCCCGGCCGAGCGAGGTCTTTCCGACCCTTCGTGCCCGGCGACTCCCCGAGCTGTCGATCCCGCCGATTCTCGTGTCGGTCGTTGCGCTCGCGCTCGCGGCGGCGGTGCTGTTCGCGCTTCCGGGCCTGCTCGGCTTCGGGGCGCCGGGCGGCGCGGTCGCCACGCCCAGCCGCGGCACGTCGACCGACCCGACGCCAGCGGCCAGCCTCGCGCCGACACCGAAGCCCGAGCCGACGCAACGCACGTACGTCGTGAAGTCGGGCGACACCCTGTCGAGCATTGCCAAGAAGTTCGACGTGAAGCTCGAGGACCTCATCGCCGCGAACACTGAGACCCTTCCCAACCCGGACAAGCTGGCGGTTGGCGACGTGATCATCATCCCGGGCGCGGGCTCGGACGAGCTGCCCGGCGCGACCTGATTCCCGGCGTCGGCCGGCGAGGGCGAGTGTTGGTGCGCCGCGGAGGGGGATAGCGGCGCGCCGCGCGGGCGGACAGCGGCCCGCCGCGTTGGCGGTCAGCGCCCCGCCGCGGTTCCCCGCTACCTGGGCGCGAGGTTGATGCTGGTGATCTTCCCGGCTTCGACGCGGAACGACGCATCGAGGTGCTGGCTCGGAGCACCGGGTCGCACGCTCAGGACGTCCGCCTGGTAGGTGATCCCGAGGTCGCGCACGTCGCCCGGGATCATCTTCAGGCCGGGCTCCGCGCGCAGGAACCAGCCGCCGACCTGCTCGACCCCGCGCAGCGTCCGCGCGTTGTCGCCGACATGGATCCGCATCTCGACGCGCTCGTCCATGAGCGCCACCGCGCCCGATCGATCGCCGTCGTTCAGCTTCTCGAAGAAGTCTTCCATCGTGTCGACTGCACCCATCGAATCGAGTGTAAGTCCTCCCTCAGCCCAACGCGGTGAGCGTCCCCCGACGGCGCGCGAGCGTCAGCGACCCGTCGGATTCGGCGATCACCTGGGGCGGTCGGGGGCGCCCGTTGTACGTCGAGCCGAGCGAAGCGGAATAGGCGCCGGCGTCCCGGATCACAAGGAGGTCGCCGCGCCGCAGCGGCGGGAGCCGATGCTCGCCGAGGTGGTCCGTCGACTCGCAGATCGGGCCGTCGACGCGGGCGGGGATCAGCTCGAGCGTGGCGTCACCCGGGTCGACCGCGCGGCCCATCGACGTCAGCGCGGCGACCTCGTGCCACGCGTCGTACAGCGCCGGGCGGATGAGCTCGGTCATGCCGGTGTCCAGGACGACCTGACGGCCGCCGCGCTCGCGGACGTGGAGCACGCGGCCGACGAGGAAGCCCGCGCGAGCCACGAGGGCCCGACCCGGCTCGATCGCCAGGCGCCGCGGCCGGCGATCCTCGGGGATCGCCTCGAAGAGCGCCGGCAGCTCCCGCGCGAATCGCCTCGGGTCCGGCGCGCCCTCGCCGAGGGGCAGGACCGGGAAGCCGCCACCGACGTCGAGCGTGTCGAACTCGGGGCGCGTCCCGCCGAGCAGCGCCAACAACGCGAGCCCGCGCCGGACCGCGTCCCGCCAGGCGTCCACGGCGCGGAGCTGCGAGCCCACATGGAGCTGGATGCCGCGGGGCACGAGCATCGAGGCCCGCTCGACGACCTCGACCGCCTTCGACAGCTCGTCCGCGGTCATCCCGAACTTCGACGTTCCGGCGCCCACCGCGAGCTGACGCACCGTCTCCGGCACGACCTCGGGATTGAGGCGGAAGAGGACGTCGAGACGCGCGCCGCGACGGTGGGCTCGCCGGCCGGCGATGGTGACGAGCGCCTCGGCCTCGTCCGTCGACTCCACCGCGATCCAGCGGAGTGGCTCGCCGCGGTCAGCGGCGTCGCACGCCGCGCGCAAGTCGGCGTCGCTCTTGCCGATGCCCTCGAGCGTGATCCGGTCGTTCGAGACGCCTGCACGGTGAGCCACCGCCCATTCGCCGCGCGAGACCACGTTGGCGTCGAAGCCGTGCGCCGCCACGCGCGCGACGACCGCCGCGACGTCGTTCGCCTTGACCGAGAACGCGCGCAGCCACGGGTCGGGGAACGCGGCGCGCACCGCTGCCGCGGCCGCCGCGAGCGACGGAGCGTCCGTGACCTGCACGGGCGTGCCGAATCGCGCGGCCGCGGTGCGCAGCACCGGGGCGAGCCTCGGGAGGGCGTCGACCTCCGGGGGGACCGCGGCGCGACGCTCGTCAGACGAGGCGCCGCCCTCGGTCGAGCATGCCGAGCACGAGCGAGACGATGCTGATCACGATCGAGCCCAGGAGCGCGCCCACGAACGCGTCCGCGGTGATGCTCGGCGGGAAGCCACCGATCGTGAAGTCGATGTCCGCGTAGCCGGCGAGGAACGCCACGAGCAGGAGCAGGAACGCGTTGAGCACGAACGCGAAGAGGCCCATCGACAGCATCGTGATCGGGAACGACAAGGCCTTGAGGATCGGCTTGAGGTAGCTGTTGACCAGGGCGAGGAGCAACGCCACGACGAGCACGTGCCACCAGTTGCCCTGGAGCTGCAGCAGGTCGTTGGCGGCCGGGAAGCGGATCTGGGGCACGACCAGCACCGCGACGTAGACCGCGATGGCGTTGACGACGATCTTGACCAGCAGGTCGATCACGGAGGTCCCCCTCGGTTGCCGGATGGCCCGGGTCGGTGGCGCTCCGATGATGGCAGAGCGTCAGCCCCCGGTGAAGCCCGCGACCCGCGATCGGAGCCGCGCCTTCGCCGCGGGCCAGTCCTCGACCGCGATCGCGTAGTAGTTCGAGTGGCGGATGCGGTCACCCGGCAGGATCATGTGGTTCCGGAACGTGCCCTCGAAGGTCGCCCCGATCGCGAGGAGGGCCGGGTTGGCCTTCGCGTTGTTCGAGTCCGTCTTGAACTCCACCCGGTTCGCGCCGAGCGTCTCGAACGCGTGGGTCAGCTGGAGGAGCTTCGCCTCCTGGTTCGCGCCGCGGCGCTGCCAGTCGAGTCCCACCCACGTCCAACCGATCTCCAGCCGCCGGTGCTCGGGGACGATCGACATGAACCGGGTGCTGCCGATCGCGCGTCCGGAAGCGCGGTCGACGGTCGCGAACGGCCGCTCCGATCCCTTCGCCGCGTTGGCGAGCGCCGCTTCCAGCCATGCCCGGAGGTCGTCGCGATCCCGCGGATCGACCATCGTCCAGCGCCACAGCTCGCCCTCGAACGCGACCGCCGCGAGGTCGTCCAGGTGCGCCTCGGCGAGCGGCTCCAGGCGGACGATCGAGCCCTCGAGCGTCACCCGCTGCACCCAATCCGGCGGGGCGGGGTCGAATCGCAACGGCGCCGTCGTCATCGCCCGGCCGTGCCTGTCGGTCGGCCGGGCGCCTTCGGGTCGCGGCCTCGGCCGGGAGCCTTGGCGTCGCTGCCTCGGCCGGGAGCCTTCGGGGTGGCGCGGCGGCCGCCCGCCGTCCGTGCCGCTGCCTTGTGCGTGGCTGAGGGCGGCGTGGCCGGCTTCGGCGTGCTCGCGCCGCGCGTCCCGCGACGCCCCTTCGGACCCTTGGCCGTGGGCTCCGCCCTCGGTGCCGCCGCGGGCGCGGGAGGCGAGGTGTCGACCCACAGGACACGCGCCTCGAACGGCCCG
>JADMIO011070350.1_pt1 | contig 17907 bp, 19 predicted proteins | sample 8958161 | NCBI WGS metagenome assembly JADMIO01 (sample SAMN16585339, study PRJNA669376) | soil metagenome | isolation source: Crop rotation soil | place: USA: Cullars Rotation, Alabama | collected 2011
ATGGCGGGCTGCTTTTCGTCGAGCCCTTCAAGCTGCACGCCCAGTGCATCCAACTGCAGGCCCAGCCGGTCGACAAGTTGCACTGCGGGCGCGGGAAGGGCAGGGCGCTGCGCCTCGAGCCACAGTTCGGTGTTGCCGACCAGAGTGCGGGCGGTTCCACGGTTCAGCTTGGCCTGCTCTGGCACTTTCAGGCGTGGGAAGCTGCTGAACAGCACTACCGCGCCTACCATGGCAAGGAAGGTCAGCATCACGCCGGTAAAGCCGATCCCGTCAAGGATTAGCCCGGCGGCCAGCGCGGCAATGATGATTGCACCCACGGCAAGGCCGATCCGCGCCGCCTTGCGTAGCAGGTGCTCGCGGCGAATCTCTGCTGATCGCTTGCCGATCGAGCGAACGCGGCGCCCGCCAGCCTGTTGGCGGACAAGCGACGCGCGCGCCTCTGTCAGTACGCGGTCGCTGTTATGGGCGGGGGAGGTCATCGAAATGCCTTAAGCCTCAAGGCTCAGCAGCGAGGGTTCATCCACCGCCAATTTGGCCTGAGCAGCGCCTTCCGCATGGGCGATGTAGCCCTTGGACTTCTCGACCTCACTGGTGAGGGTCGTGACCGTCTGCTTCATGGAATCGAGCGCCTTCACCTTGAACGTGTCGATGGAATCCATCGTGTCGTAGATGTTCTGAAAGGCGCGCTGCAGCGTCTCAAGCGGGATGGTTGAGGCTGCGGCCTGTTCGTGGATCTTGCCGGTCTGGTCCTTCAGCAGTTGCCCGGTGGAATCGATGATGCCCGCAGTGGTGGAATTGAGCGCGGTGATCTGCTGCAGCACCAGCCGCTGGTTGGACATGGCTTGGGCTACGGTAACGGCGGTGCGCAGCGCGCCCACGGTTGTCGTGCTGGCCCGGTCGACGCCCTTCACAAGCTCGACATTATTCTTCTTGACGAGATCGAGCGCGAGATAGCCCTGAACCGTCACCGCCATCTGGGTCAGCAGGTCCTGCGTGCGCTGGCGGACATAGAACAGCGCGCTTTCGCGGATCGCCTTGGCCTTGGCGGGGTCGGTTGCGTCAAGATCCGCCGCCTTTTCCTCAAGCCGCGCATCCAGCGTCCTTGAGATGTGGATCATCTGCTCAAGGTTGCCCATGCCCTCCCAGAGCTTTTGCCGTTCAACATCGATGGCGGCGTTGTCCATCAGCAGCTCGTCCTTGCCGGACGAAAGCCGCTCAAGGATCGCCTGGATGTGCCCCTGCGAGGATGTATAGCCGTCGAAATACCGCTTCATGCTGTTGCCGAAGGGGATGATGCCCAGGAATTTGCGGCCCGATGACAGCTTGCCCTGCCGGCCCGGATCGAGCTCCTCCACCGTGCGCCGCAGTTCGGAAAGGTTGGCGCCAACGCCAGTGTCCTTGTCCATGGCGCGCACGGGACGGTCGAGAAAACGGTTGGACATGGCCGCAGTCGCGGCGATTTCCTTGCGGCCCATGTTGGTGAGCTGGTCCACTCGCTTGCCGAACTCGGGCGAGTTGGCGTCGTGGCTGACGAGGTCGGCGATGAAGCCTTCGACCTTTTGATCCAGCTTGGACTTCTGGTCGGCCGTTACCGGCACCAGCCCGATTGCCTGTTCCGGCGCAACGACGGGAACGGGATCTGGCGGAGTCAGCGTGATGGCTGGCGATGCAGTTGCGGTATCGGTCGGCGTAGTGGCCATTGCGGGAAGGCTCCGTAAATCCTCTGGCGGCGAACATGGGATGTCTTTCCCGCCGCTGCAAGCTGTATTATCCGTATAAGACAGGCGCGGCAAGCGGTTGGAAATAAGACGATGGGGGTGCCATTTGTCGATGGACAAGCCCACCCCAGGCCCTACACCTGCTCTCCGGGGAGAGGATTATGAGGAGATGCCGGTGATTCCGGACAACGGAACAGGCGCGCCTGTGACTGCCGGGCAGGAATGGAAACAGGGCTGGACGCTGGTGATGGCCACCTTCGTCGGCTTCTCGTTCCTGTCGATCATGACCGGGTCGCTCAGCATGTTCATCGAACCCGTGGGCAACGAGTTCGGCTGGAGCCGAACGCTGACCGCTTCGGGCTTTACCATCGCTTCAATATTCACGGCGCTGCTATCTCCGCCATTTGGAATGGCCGTCGATCGCTGGGGATCCCGTCGCATAGCCTTGCCGGGCATCCTTGCGACGATCTGCTGCATCACGGCTTTCAGTCTGGCCAATGGTTCCCCAACGCAGTGGATCGGGTTGTGGGTGGTTTACGCGATCATTTCGATCACCGTGAAGACAACCGTCTGGACGGCAGCGGTTGCGGGCATGTTCACCGCAGCACAAGGCCTGGCGCTGGGCATAACGCTTTGCGGCACGGCAGCGGCGCAGGCGATTCTTCCGCCGCTCGCCAACTGGCTCATCGACGATTTCGGCTGGCGAATGGCCTATGTCTGGCTGGGCGTGGGCTGGGGCGGGGTGACATTCGTTGTCTGCTGGTTCTTTCTTTTCGACGCTCATGACAAGCGTAAGCGGGCGGCGCGCGCGGCTCCCAAGGGAAGTGTCAACAAGGTTGACCGGCCGGACTTTCCGGGCCTCTCCATTCCCGAAGCATGGCGCAGCCTTGCGCTATGGCGGATCGCCTTTTCCACGCTTTTGATGATGGCGTTGACGCTGGGGCTTACGATCCACCAGATCCCGATCCTGACCGAGGCAGGCGTTTCGCGAACCAACGCGGCCCTGCTTGCCAGTCTTGCAGGACTCGCCGGCATTGCGGGCAAGCTGATCACCGGGTTCCTGCTTGATCGCTACAATGCGAACTGGATCGGCGGCCTGACGCTCGCAGCGACGGCATTGGCCTTTGGCCTGCTGATCGACGGGGTTCATTCTCCGGCGCTCATCGTCTTTGCCATGATCGTCAACGGCTATACCCAGGGCACGAAGCTGCAGATCAATGGGTATCTCACCGCGCGCTTTGCCGGGATGAAGAACTTCGGAACGATCTATGGCTTCATGAATGCGGTTATCGCTTTCGGTTCGGCCATGGGTCCGCTTATCGCGGGCTTTGCCTATGATTTGCGCGGAAACTATGGCCTTTTCCTGATCGCGGGCGTGGTTGGTTCGATCATCTGCGGCCTGCTGCTGCTGACTCTGCCTGCCTATCCGAAGTGGGACAGGAAGGAGCCTGAGGCAGAGGCGTTTGCCTAGGCTTGGCTTCTTTGCCATTGCCCGATACCGGCGGGTGAGCAAGCACCGGACTGGGAGAATACGGTGAAACTGGAAAAGGTGACAGCGGCGCAGGAATGGAAGTCCGGCTGGACGCTTGTGCTGGCGTCGGCCGTCGGCTTCTCGTTCTTTTCGGTCATGCTGTCGGGCACCGGGCTTTTCATGGGGCCGCTGGCGGATGAATTCGGCTGGAGCCGGACGCTGCTTTCCACCGGGCCATCAATCGCGACGGTGATGACTGCGCTGCTGTCTCCGTTCTTCGGTATGCTGATCGACCGGTACGGTTCGCGGCGCATGGCGATCCCCGGTATTGTGCTGACAATCCTTGCCACCGCGGCCTTCGGGCTTGCCAATGGCTCGCAATTTCAGTGGCTGGCGCTGTGGTTCGTGTTCGGCCTCGTCGCCGTCAGCATCAAGTCCACCGTCTGGACAGCCGCCGTGCTGGGCGTGTTCCAGAAATCGCGTGGATTGGCATTGGGACTGACGCTGGCGGGCACTGCAGTGGCCCAGGTTATCGTGCCGCCGCTTGGCAACTACCTGATTACAGAGTTCGGATGGCGCTGGGCCTATGTCGGGCTGGCAGCGGGCTGGGGCGGCGTGACGCTTATTCTTTGCCTGTTCTTTTTCTTCGATGCCCGTGACCGTACGGCGCGCGCCGCGGCAAAGGCTGGCGCGCCGGCCGTGACCGCAAGTTCCGTGGACCTGCCCGGCCTTACCATTGCGCAGGCGCGGAGCGATTCCGCGCTGTGGCGCATCGGCATATCCAATTTCGTGGTCATGCTGCTCACCATGGGCCTGATGATGCACCTCATCCCCATTCTGACCGATGCTGGCGTATCGCGGGACACCGCCGCCTGGCTCAGCAGCCTGGGTGGTATCGCGGGCATTATCGGCAAGCTGACCACCGGCTGGCTGCTTGATCGCTATCGCCCCAACTGGACCGGCGGCCTAACGCTGGGTGCGGCGAGCGTTACGTTCGCGGTGCTGATGTGGGGCCTCCATTCGCCTGCATGGGTCATCGTTGGCCTGATCGTGAACGGCTATGCTGCGGGCACCAAGACGCAGATCACCGGCTTTCTGACACAGGGCTATGGCGGCATGCGCAACTTTGGCGCGATTTATGGTGTGATGGCCGCGATGATGGCTCTGGCGGCGGGCGTTGGCCCGATGATTGCCGGCTACGTTTATGATCAGACCGGCGGTTATGAGCCGTTCCTGCTGGTTGGAGCGATCGGTTGCGCGCTGGGCGGGATCATGATCTTCAGCCTGCCGCCCTATCCCAAGTGGGAGAAGGATGAGCCGGAAATGGCAGCATTCGCCTGATCCATGAATAAAGCCCCGGAACTCAGAGCCAGGCTCTGAATTCCGGGGCTTCCTCTCGCAACTTGAAAGCGGTCTGCCGGCGCTATGCCGCCAGGCTGAACGGCTCGATTTCACCCGAAAGGTATAGCTTTTTCGCCTTGGCGCGGCTGAGCTTGCCCGAACTGGTGCGCGGCAGGCTCTTGGGCGGGACCAGTTCGACAACGCAATTCATGCCGGTGATCGAACGCACCTTGTCGCGGATCTGGTCACGCAGGACGATGCGCTTTGCCGGATCGGAAACGCGGCAGTGGACGAGCACCGCCGGGGTTTCCTCGCCGTTCTCCATTTCGATGGAGAAGGCTGCGATGTCGCCATGGTTGAAGCCCGGAAGCTGTTCAACGGCCCACTCGATGTCCTGCGGCCAGTGGTTTTTGCCGTTGATGATGATCATGTCTTTCGCCCGGCCGACGATGAACAGGTAGCCGTCGGCCATGTAGCCCATGTCGCCCGTGTCCAGCCAGCCATCGACAAGGCATGCCTCGGTCGCTTCAGGATCGCGGAAATAGGAGTGCATGACGCTGGGGCCTGCGCACCACACCTTCCCGATCTGATGGTCGCCAAGCGCGCTGTTATCCTCGCGCCGGACTTCCACTTCCATGTCGCGCACGGGCTTGCCGCAGTTGACGATGGCGCGGTAGCGGGCAGGGCGCGAAATGTCGCGGGGGCGGCCGGAAAGGCGCTCTTCCTCGACGAGTTCAACGCGGATTCCTTCGCCCGGAGGCATCAGGGTGACGGCCAGCGTCGCCTCGGCAAGGCCATAGCTGGGCATGAAGGCAGAGGCCTTGAAGCCGGCAGAGGCAAAGGCATTGACGAAGCTTTGCATCACGTCCGGGCGGATCATGTCGGCGCCATTACCTGCAAGCCGCCATCGCGACAGGTCGAAACGCTCTGTCACATGGCTCTGGCTGGAGATGCGGCGGGCGCAGATATCATAGCCGAAGGTCGGCGAATAAGAGCAGGACGTGCCGGGATTGCGGCTGATGAGGTCAAGCCACGCCAGCGGACGGCGGGCAAAGTCCTCGGTCTTGAGATAGTCGACCGAGATCTGGTTGGCGATCAGCGACAGGAAGCAGCCGACCAGGCCCATGTCATGGTACCAGGGCAGCCAGCTGATGCAGCGGTCGCTTTCGACCACCTGCATGCCATGACTGTGCGCGGCAAGGTTCGACATGAGTGCGCCGTGCGTGACGGCGACGCCATGCGGGAAACGGGTCGATCCGCTGGAATACTGCAGATAGCAGATGTCTTCCGTGCCGACTTCCGGGAAGTCGCACGCGGGGGCGGCTTCCAGCGCGAAATCTTCCCAGGCAGTGCCTTCGCAGCCCTGGCGGGCAGCAGCGGCGCCTGCCATCTCGGCGATCTCACCCGGATAGATCAGGATCTTCGGGTCACAGCTGGAAAGCTGGACGCAAAGCTGATCGATGTAATTGTCCTTGCCGCCAAAGCTGGTGGGAAGAGGCAGGGGAACCGGCCAAGCTCCGGCATAGATCGCACCGCAGAACAGGGCAGCGAAATCGGGACCTGTCTCGGCGATCAGGGCAATGCGGTCGCCCTTTTCAATGCCGCCCGCGATAAAACGCCGTGCGGCGACCAGTGCGTCTTCGCGCAGTTCGCTAAAGGGATAGACCCGCACAAGGTTGCCGCGCGGATCGTGAAAATTCAGTCCACGCTTGCCTTGGGCAGCATAGTCCAGCGATTCTCCAAATGTCGAAAAATCGGCAAATCGACGGGGCAGTCGATCCTCATTCGGAGTAGGAACCAGTTCCGTGCCCGTGTCCTGCACCGGCGAAACGGCTTCGTTCATATGCATTAACCCGTTGTTATATCACATTTAATAATGCGGTCGGTGGCGGCTCGCACAGGCTGCATATACAGAGCTTTGGCTGCGCGTCACCCCCTGTCAGGCGCGCGAAGGCTCCCCCTTTGCCGCCGACTGTGGCACGATTATGGCCAAATGGTGACGCATCCACAGCCCAGTTCATCGCAAAAGCGCAAAGCGCGTCCGCTCGATCCTGCGCGGCTGGAGGAACTGGCGCTTGCATACGTTGCCCGTTTCGCGACCAGTGCGGGCAAGCTGGAAGCCTATATCAACCGGAAGTTGAGGGAGCGCGGCTGGGACGCGGACCAGCCGCCGGACACTGCCGCTCTGGTCACGCGCTTTGTGGCTGCGGGCTATATCGATGATGAGGCATGGGCGCGGTCCAAGAGCGGCAGCTTGCTACGCAGGGGCTATGGCATGCGGCGCGTGTCGCAGGCACTGGGTGCCGCGGGCATTGCGGAAGACCTGCGCGAAAGCGTTCGGGCACCGGAAAGCGATCAGCGCCGCGCCGCTTTGGCACTCGCCCGCAAGCGCGGTTTTGGCCCGTTCGGACGCGAAGTCCCAGAGCGTGAGCGGCGCAAAAAGCAGATAGCCGCGATGCTTCGTGCCGGGCATTCGCTGGACAGCGCGCGACAATTGGTGAATTCCCCCAGCGTGGAAGCGGCCGAGAACTGGGCCGCGCAAGCTGAAGAAGGCTATTGATGCGACTTCCCAGAATCTTTGCTGCCCGGACGTTTGCAGCAATGGCGCTCGCGCTTGCTGCCTGCTCGCCTTACGCCGATGGGGCTGCACCCGCTGCGGCCAGGGAAACTTCTGCTCGCCATCCCGAGTCAGGGCTGCCGGTTGTTCCGCTGATTGTCCACCGCGGTGGAACCAAGCTTTCCTTCAAGGTGGAGGTGGCAAAGACCGGTGCCGAACAGGGCAGGGGATTGATGTTCCGCACTGCTCTTGGGCCAAACGAAGGCATGATCTTTCCCATGGAACCGCCGCGTCAGGCAGCTTTTTGGATGAAGAACACGGTCATCCCGCTCGATATCATCTTCATTGGCCCCGATGGGCGTATCCTCAATATTGCCCGCAATACGGAACCCTATTCGGAACGCCCGGTGCCCTCTGCTGGCGATGTGAAGGGCGTGCTGGAACTGCGGGGCGGTCGCGCGGCGGAACTGGGCATTGTGCCGGGCGACAAGGTTTCGTGGTAAGCTCGGGAGCCAAAGCACCCTCTTGCCCGTCACCCCAAACTTCCCCTATGCGCTGAGGCTATGGGAATCCTCTCGAAAATATTCACCTGGTGGGACGGTGCGACAATCGGCACGCTGCTCGACAGCAGCGCGCGGGGTGAGCATGTCGGCACCGATGCGCAGGGCAACCGGTACTACCGCGCGAAAAAGCGCCGCGCTGCGGGCCAGCCTTTCGGCGGGACAGAGCGCCGCTGGGTCATCTACAACGGCGCCAATGACGCCAGCCGCGTGCCGGCTGAATGGCATGGCTGGCTGCACGGCAGCTTTGATGGCGTTCCCGAAAGCAACTTGCCGCCGGCACGCATCTGGGAGGTCGATTACACGCCCAACGCCACTGGCACTGCACTCGCCTATCGCCCGCAAGGCGCGCTTGAGCGGGGTGGCCAGCGCGCGCGCGCCACGGGCGACTACGAAGCCTGGACCCCGGACGCCTGACGCGTGAAGCGGGCTTTAGCCCTGGCCATGCTTTCTGCGCCGCTGCTTGGCGCGTTGGCTGCGTGCGGATCCGATTCCGGCGATGCGACCAATGACAAGGACATCCCGGAAGCCGTCGTGCCAAAGGTGGTCGCGCCTGCCGTTGAAAGCGAATACGGCACGCCGGTAAAAGACCGCGTCGCCACGATCGGCGTTCTTAACAAGCGCAACAACCTGACGCAGGACCTTGTCATGAAGTCCGGCGAATCGCGCCGGATTGGCAATCTGATCGTCCGCGTCTCCACCTGCGAACGATCGCTGCCCTGGGAGAGCCCGCCGGAAGTTGGTGCTTTCGTGCAGGTCTTCGTCGAGCAGCGTCCACAGCCGAGCCAGGCACTGGCATGGCAGAAGGTCTTCTCTGGCTGGCTGTTTCGCAACTCGCCGTCACTTAACGCTGTCGAACACCCGATCTATGACGTCTGGGTCAAGGATTGCGCGATGAAGTTCCCCGGCGAAGAGGAGGACCCGGCAGAGGCTGCATCGTCCAGCAAGGCGGCAAAGCCCGCCGGCAAGGCTACGCCAAGCCCTGAGGTATCGGCCGCCGCAACACCTTCGCCTGCGGCCGCAGCGGTGCCAAGCCCACCTGCAACCGCTACGTCGTCGCCCGACAGCACCGAATAGGGCCGCTGCGCCGCCTTCAGCAGCGCGTGATAGCGGCGCTGGCTGATTTCCACCGCGCCCATCGAGGCAAGGTGCGGGGTTATGAACTGGCAATCGAGCAGTTCCGCATCGCAGTGCTGCAGTGCCGCCACCAGCCAGGCCAGTGCAACCTTTGATGCATCGCGCTCGCGGCTGAACATGCTTTCCCCGCAGAACACACGGTCAAAGCCGACGCCATAAAGGCCGCCGACCAGCTGGCCGTCCTGCCAGCATTCGACCGAATGAGCCCGCCCCAGTTCATGCAGGCGTTGATAGCTGGCGGCGATTCGCTCGCTGATCCAGCTTTCGCCGTCACCGTCGATGCGGGGCGCGGCGCAGGCATCCATTACTTCGGCGAAGGCTGCGTTGCACGTCACGGCGAATCGCCCTCGTCGCAGCGTGCGCGCCAGCGAGCGCGAGAGGTGGAATCCATCTAGTGGCAGAATCGCCCGCCTGCGCGGCTCAACCCAGAAGATCTCGGGGTCCTCGCGGCTGTCGGCCATCGGAAAGATGCCTTCCCGATAGGCAAGCATGAGCTGCCCGGGAGGAATGATGGGAGGCGTGGAAAGGGACCGCACGGCGTTAGAGTAACAAATTGCAGGCCGGGGAAAAATGGGCAGATGAGGGATTTTGTCGCATCGGACGGGTGTCGCCCGGATATGTTGCAAGGAAATTGCACGAACCCTCACACTGTTCTTGTCATCCGCCAATCAAGCATCTAGAGGCACCGGGCCCGCAGGAGTGTAGCTCAGTTGGTAGAGCATCGGTCTCCAAAACCGAGGGCCGTGGGTTCGAGTCCCCCCACTCCTGCCAGCGGGCGCCCCGCTTGCAATTTGACCGGGCGAAGGTTAAGTCACCGCCCACCTTCCGACATCGGAAAACTGCTGCCCTTCCCGGTCGACCTGCTCCAGGCGCCGGGGCGGCGCTTTCCCCTTGGCGGAAGCTGCGAAGGACTGAAGTGATGGAAGAACGTGAAGCCAAGCCCCGCGTAAGTGCCGGCGAATTCATGCGCCAGGTGCAGGCCGAGGCGCGCAAGGTCTATTGGCCCAGCCGACAGGAAACTGTCACGACCGCCATTTTCGTGGGCATCATGATGGTGCTTCTGGCTGGCTTCTTCCTTGGCATCGACACAATTTTCGGCAAAATCATGCAGTGGCTTCTGTCGCTGGCCTGATTGACTGCCCCAATTTACCGAGAGAGAGCACATGGCCCGCTGGTACATCATCCACGCCTATTCCGGCTTTGAGAACAAGGTGCGCGATTCGATCCTCGCGGAGGCCGAGCGCATCAACCTGTCCGAACTGGTTGAAGCCGTCGAAGTCCCGACCGAAACAATCACCGAGGTCAAGCGCGGCAAGAAGGTTCAGGTCGAGCGCAAGTTCATGCCCGGCTACGTTCTCGCCAAGCTGACGTTGAACGACGACATCTATCACCTCGTGAAGAACACGCCGAAGGTGACGGGCTTCCTCGGTTCGTCGGGCAAGCCGCAGCCGATTTCCGACCGTGAGGCCGCCCGCTATTTCGGCGCCCGCGAACAGGCCGCTGCAGAGCCGCGCAAGCACGTTTCGGTCGATTACGAGATCGGCGATTCCGTCAAGGTTCTCGACGGCCCCTTCGCCAGCTTCAACGGCGTGGTGGAAGAACTCGACTTCGACAAGAACCGCGTCAAGGTGTCCGTCTCGATCTTCGGCCGCGCAACGCCGGTCGAACTGGACTTCGAGCAGGTCGAACTGTCGAAGTAAGGAACTCCTCTCCGTCGGGGGAGGAGAGAGACCTGGCGGCTTTTCCGCCTGGCCGCAGCGGTGGGGGCTTGCGACGCCTTGCCCTCATCCAACCTCTGCTAGTCGCCGCGCGACAAGCTGCGGTATCCTTCTCCCGGCGGGAGAAGGAACGCCGAACTGTGCAATCTACTTTTTCTTTTTCATCGCCTTGCGCAGCATTTCCAGCTCTGCATCGATGCTGGCTTCGCGAGTGATCTCGGCAAGCTTTTGATCGAGTGAGGCAGCGCTGGCGTCCGGTGCAGAAGCGCATGCAAAGTCTATGCGCTTCTCCAGCGTCGCGATCCGGTCCATTACCTTATCAGTACTGGATCCGGAGCCGGTAGATTGCCGCTGCCTCGATACGGAAGGCGCACTTTCCTCTGCGGCCAACTCAGTCTTGAGCCGAACGCGGGATTCCAAGAGTTTGGTCTCAAGATCGACCAGCGTACTACGCAGCTGTTTCGCATTAACGGTGGCCTCATCGTGGGCAGTCCGCTTGGTCGCAGCGGCATCGCGCGCATTCTGGCACTCGGCTAGCGCCCCACGGGCGAGGTCGTCGCGATTGTGGGAAAGCGCAAGCTTGGCCTTTTCCTCCCACGTTGCGGCGGACCGGTCGAACCCGCTGGCTTCCGCAATGCAATCACCGGCCAGGCGCTCCGCATGAGTTGCATCGCGCGACAGGGCTATGATTGCTTCCTCCAATTCAGTGGTGAGGAGCTTGAGCATCTTGGTCGGGCTGCTCGCCTTGTCGACAAGATGGTTGAGGTTGCTCGACGCGAGTTCCTTCACGCGTACTGCTATTTCAATCATGAATGCCTCTGCTGTGCGCTTGGATGTTTGGCGCAGTGTAGCGCTGCCGGGTTAACGATCTGCTCAAATCCAGCAGATGCGCGGAATCGGCTTCCCTTTTTCCTCGGTTTGACTTAAGGGCGCGCGCTTCCGGCAGCATTGCTGGCGGGAATCCGTGCGGGAGAGAGCTTCGGCTCTTGCTTGACCGCTCACTCTGAGAGTTCCGGTTTTCCGGGGCTCAACAGGAAGAAAGGAGGCCACCCGTGGCCAAGAAGATTGAAGGCTATATCAAGCTGCAGGTGCCCGCGGGCGCTGCAAACCCGTCACCGCCGATCGGCCCCGCTCTGGGTCAGCGCGGCGTGAACATCATGGAATTCTGCAAGCAGTTCAACGCTGCCACGCAGGAACTGGAAAAGGGCATGCCGATCCCGACGGTTATCACCGTCTTCGCGGATCGCTCGTTCACGTTCCTCACCAAGACCCCGCCTGCCAGCTTCCTGATCAAGAAGGCCGCTAACCTGAAGTCGGGCTCGAAGGAGCCGGGCAAGGTTTCCGCCGGAACGATCAAGCGTTCGCAGCTGGCTGAGATCGCCCAGACCAAGTTTGCCGATCTTAACGCCAACGATATCGAGCAGGCGACGAAGATCATTGAAGGTTCTGCCCGTTCGATGGGCCTTCAGGTTGTGGAGGGCTAAGGACATGGCAAAGCTGAGCAAGAAGCAGAAGTCGCTGACCGAGAAGCTGGGCGACAACCAGAAGCTGTACGGCGTCGATGAAGCCATCCAGGCCCTCAAGGACCTGTCGAGCACCAAGTTCGACGAATCCCTTGAAGTCGCGCTGAACCTTGGCGTTGATCCCCGCCACGCCGACCAGATGGTCCGCGGCATGGTCACGCTGCCCTCGGGCACTGGCAAGGACGTGAAGGTTGCTGTGTTCGCCCGTGGCGACAACGCCGAAAAGGCGCTGGCAGCCGGCGCTGACAAGGTTGGCGCCGAAGACCTGCTGGAAGACATGCAGAACGGCAACCTCGACTACGGCCGTGTCATCGCTACGCCCGACATGATGGGCATCGTTGGCCGCCTCGGTAAGGTTCTGGGTCCGAAGGGCCTGATGCCGAACCCGAAGCTGGGCACCGTCACCCCGAACGTCGCTGAAGCGGTCAAGGCAGCCAAGGGCGGCCAGATCGAATTCCGCGTCGAAAAGGCCGGCATCATCCACGGCGGCATCGGCAAGCTGAGCTTCGGCAACGAAGCGCTGCGCGCCAACTTCGACGCTTTCGTCGACGCCATCGTCAAGGCCAAGCCGTCGGGCGCCAAGGGCAAGTACCTGAAGAAGGTATCTGTCTCTTCGTCGATGGGCCCGGGCCTGAAGATCGACGTGGCACAGGTGCAGGGCGGCTAAGCCACCCTACGCATTGACCCAATAGCAGGGGCCGGAAGGGGAAACCTTTCCGGCCCTTTGCTTTTGCAGCCTACTCAGCAGTCGTGGGATCGATGATCGTGCGCACCTCGGAAACCTTGTTGGCGGGAAAGCCGGCCGTCACGGCATGCTCGCGTATCAGGGCCTCGTTCGGTGCGCGGTAGATGCAATAGATCTTGTTATCGGTGACATAGCTATGGACCCACTGGATGTCGGGGCCCAGGTCGCGCAGCACTTCGCATGATGTCTGCGAGGCCCCGCGAAGGTCTTCGGGGCCAAGTTTTCCGACGCCCGGCATTTCACGTTCGATCACGAATTGTGGCATAATCGCACTCCCCGCTCGAAAGCCGGGACGATGCGCCTCATCAAAGGCGGAGTCGAGACTCGCTTGACGCAGAGACATAATTCGGGGCAAAGGCGAGGAGTGTGCTGAACACGTGTTCAGCGTTATGAATTGAATTGGGAGAACCCATGTCCATCCGCTTTGAACCCATAAAGGAATTCATTGGCTCGCGTGTCGTCTGGGATGACCGCGCCGAACTGTTCACGCCTGAAGCCGCCGCCGCGATTCGCGCGAAGGTGGAAGAGCGTACCGTGGTCGTGTTTCCTGAGCTAAACCTGACGGACGAGGAACAGCTCAAGATCACCGAACTGATGGGCGACCGCGTGCGCCTGACTGCGCGCAACAACGTCCAGTCGAACAACGAAGACGTGTACCAGGTCACGCTGGACGAGAAGATCAATCCGCAGCCGGAATACGTGCTCGGTACCTTCTTCTGGCACATGGACGGCATCACCGTGGACATGCCGCCGCCGTTCGCCACGCTGCTGTCCTGCCGCATCGCCCCGGACAAGGGCGGCGAGACCGAATTCGCCAGCACCTATGCCGCCTATGAGGGCCTGCCGCAGGAAGAGAAAGACGCGCTTGAAGGCGTGAAGGCCGTCCACTCGGTCCGCGCCAGCCTTTCGCCGATTGCCGACGCGATCCCCGAAAAGCACCGCGAGCGCGTGCTGGGCATTGGCCTGATCAAGGAGCATCCGCTTGTCTGGACGCACGAGTCCGGCCGCAAGTCGATGGTCATCGGCACCACCGCCGATCACATTGTCGGCCTGGATATCCCCGCGGGCCGCGCGATGTTGATCCGGCTTCAGGAATGGGCGGCGCAGCCGGCCTATTCGCTGCGCCACAAGTGGACCAAGGGCGACTTCGTGATCTGGGACAACACCGGCGCGATGCACCGCGCGATCCCCTACGACAAGTCGACCGGCCGCATGATGCACCGCACCTCCATCGCGGGCACCGAGACGGTAGCCGCCTGATCGGCTTAAAGCGCTCCTCGCCAGCACCGGGCGTCCATGCCAAAGGGTGCGGGCGAGGGGAGGCTTTTCCATGCGCCGTTTGATTGCACTGCTTGCTGTTGCCGCGATGACCGCTGCAACTGCCCAAACATCGCCCCAGAATCCGGCGCCGTCAGTGCCGAAGGAAAAGGGGCCGCAGGTCGTCCATGTCGAGGAGCGCGAGTTCGCGCCCGGCGCGACGTCTGGCTGGCCCATCCTGGCGTGGAGATCGCCTATCTCACCAGCGGCGAAATGGAACTGATGACGGCAAAGGCATGCGCCGCTTGAAGCCCGGTGACAGCTTCGCCATGCCGCGCGGAGAGGCGCACAATGGGCTGAACTCCGGCACGGCTAACGCGAAGCTGGTGATCACGCTGGTGGTGGACCGTGATGCTCCGGCACGGCAGGCCGTAGAGGGGCGCTAGCGGCAGAAGGTGTGTCTAAAACGGCGTGGGTGCGGGCAGTCAGTTTTTCTGAACATTCACATTCCGACGCATAGAACGGGGAATGACTAAGGCTTTCCGTCGGAATCCACGCGGCGCAGACAATCTGTGTACCCATTTTTGCCGTGTTCCCACCGATTGATATGGGCGCACGCGCTCTTTGCTGATGCCGACGCTGTACGCAGAGTCTGGGTTCTCCGGACTGAACTAGCCAAACCCAAGGCGACAATCGCAAATGCCACGGCGTAGATTAGATAAATCCAGGAGCGTCGCATACCGCAGGGTTATAGGCCGGGACTGTTAACAAACAGGACGCAGAGGCAGTACGCGACGCTGCGGCCCGGCGCGGTCAGCACCCTAAATCCCCCCGAACACCGCAGGACGCTCCATTGCTGCCAGTCCGTCCACCAGCGCCCTTGTGCAGGAGGCCAGTTCATTTGCGTCTACGGAGCGGATGACGAAGTTCGCTCCCGTCTTGCCGTCGCGCCAGAAGGGGTAGCTGCCGATCTGGCAGCCTGCGTGTTCGGCCTCGGTGCGGCGGAGCAGTTCTGCGACTTCGCTTTCCTGCACCCAGCACCCGACAGTCTCTGACAGCAGCGGCGCTCCGCCTTCCAGCGTGCCTGACAGCGCGTCGAGCATCCCGGAGGTGATCTGCGGTACGCCGGCCATGATGAACACATTGTCAAAGCGAATGCCCGGTGCGCCGGTGTAGCGGTTGGGGATCAGTTCCGCGCCCTCTGGCACACGCGCCATGCGGAGGCGTGTCTCGGTAAGGCCGCCGCGTGTTTCGTAATAACCTTCAAGGATTGCACGGGCTTCCGGATGGACGATCACGCCGACGCCCAGCGCCTCGGCAATGGCGTCCACGGTGATGTCGTCGTGCGTCGGGCCGATGCCGCCAGTGGTGAAGAGATAGTCATTCCGGGCGCGCAAGGTGTTCACCGCCTCGACAATGGCGGGCGTATCATCCGCCACAACGCGGACTTCCTTAAGCCGGATGCCCTGGATACCAAGCCATTGGCCGACCTGCGCGACGTTCTTGTCCTGCGTACGGCCAGAGAGAATCTCGTCGCCAATAACGATCAGCGCGGCCGTGTAGATGCGAGCCAAAGAGATGCTGGACGAGTCGGGCATTTACGTGGGGTTAGGTCAGGGCGCGGGGGAGGGCAAGGTGGTGAGGGCGCCCATCCGCTCGAACCGGAGCACGCCGTCTTCCACCGGAGCCTCATGCATTTCGCGGCGGTCGGCGCGGTAGTTCATGCTGATCCGCCACGGCGCCGTTGTGGCGCTTCTGGGAATGAGCGCCTTTGATCGCTGGAGATAGCCTGAGGAAAAAGCCTCAAACGGGCGCTCATCGATCAGGGCGGGATCTTCGGCGAGAACTGGCGTCACGACGTCCAGTCCGTTCGCATCCATGTGGTTGAACACACGGCAGAGCCACTCGGCCACAATGTCCACCCGCAGGGTCCAACCGGCGTTGAGGTAACCGAACAGCGCGGCAAGGTTCGGCAGGTTTGAGAACATGCAGTTGCGATAATAGAAATGCTCGGCAAAATTCACCTGATCACCATCAAGGCTGACGGCGATCTTGCCCGCGACCGCCAGCTTCAGGCCGGTAGCGGTGACAATGACATCGGCGTCGATCCGCTGTCCGTCCTCAAGCAGGATACCGCCCTTGTCCACCGTCGCGATCTTCCCCGTGACGACACGGGCCCGGCCTTCGCGCAGGGACTGGAACATGTCGCCGTCGGGAACAAGGCACAGGCGCTGTTGCCATGGGCCATAGGGCGGGGTGAAATCGGCCTCGCTATAGGCCTCGCCCAGTTCCTTCTTGAGCTGGCCGGTAAGGAACTCTCCCACTTCCTTCGGTTTGTCGCGGGATCGGGTGAACAGGAAATCCTGCAGCCGGGTGTTGCGTTCGCGGACCAGCGCATAGGCCCATTTCTCGGGAAGGATACGGCGCAATAGATTGGCAAGGCGGTCATGTCTTGGGCGGCCCAGATACCACGTCGGAGTCCGCTGCAGCATGGTCACGTGGGCGGCGCTCTCTGCCAGAGCGGGTATCAGGGACACCGCCGTCGCGCCCGATCCGATGACGACCACGCGCTTGCCGAAAGTGTCGAGCCCATTCGGCCAGAACTGCGGGTGGACTACTGTGCCGCCAAACTGCTCCAGGCCCGGAATCTGCGCCTCATGGGGCTGGTCGTAGTCGTAATACCCTGAGCCGAGGAACAGGAAGCGGCCCGTTACCTGCTCGCCGCCTTCCAGAGCCACGGTCCATAGCGCTGCCGTGCTGTCCCAGTTTGCGGTGAGGACCTGCTGGCCAAAGCGGATGTGCTGGCGGATGCCGCGTTCATCCACCACGCGGTCAAGGTAGCTGAGGATCGTGTCGCCATCGGCGATGGACTGATCGTCCCGCCAAGGAGCGAAAGCAAAGCCCAGCGTGTACATGTCGCTGTCCGAACGCACGCCCGGATAGCGGAACAGGTCCCACGTTCCGCCCAGCCGCTCACGCCGATCAAGCATCACAAAGCTGCGCTGCGGGCACTTTTCCTTCAGATGCGCCGCCATGCCGATGCCGGAAATCCCGGCTCCGACGATAATGACGTCCAGAGGCGTGGGCAGCGGCGCAGCTATGTTCATCGGCATCCCCTCAACTATCTGTTGTGTATGCCGATCATCAGCGCATTGCCAGCGCCCACGGGCTTTGCCAGAAGCGCCATATGCCAGTCATCGCCGCGCGCCGGTACACGGCGGGAAAATGTACGCAACATGACATCCCCATCGACGGGGTGAAGCGTGAGGACATGCCGCGCGGCTGCTTCGACTGGGTGGGCATTGCAGAGCCTACGCCGGCGGAAATGGAGCTGATCCGTCGCCAGTATGACCTGCACCCGCTGGCGATCGAGGACGCGCTCGATCCCAACCAGCTTCCGAAGATAGAGATTTACGGCAAGACGCTGTTCATCGTCGCCCGCCCGGCTGCGATGGAGGAGGGCGAGAACATCGTCTATGGGCAAACCTCGATCTTCATCGGCGCGGATTTCATCCTGTCGGTGCGTATCGGCTCCACCCGCGCCCATACCACGCTGCGTCAGCGGCTGGAGGTGCATACGGACAAAATGGCCGAGGGGCCGGACTTTGTCGCCCATGCCATCCTTGATTTCATCGTCGATGGCTATCAGCCGCTGATGGAGAAGCTGGAAGGCGCCGTGCAGGAAATGGAAGAGGCCGCCATTGCTGTCTTCCCGCAGCAATCAACCATTCGCCGAATCTTCCGGATGCGGCGCCAGCTGCGGCGCTTCGAACGGATTGTTGGCCCGATGGAAGAAGTTTGCGAGCGGCTGGTCCGCACCGAACTTCCCGCTGTCGACCCCACGGCGCGTATCTGGTTCCGCGACGTGCTGGACCACACG
>JADMIO010930510.1_pt1 | contig 17906 bp, 20 predicted proteins | sample 8958161 | NCBI WGS metagenome assembly JADMIO01 (sample SAMN16585339, study PRJNA669376) | soil metagenome | isolation source: Crop rotation soil | place: USA: Cullars Rotation, Alabama | collected 2011
GCCGCGACTTCAAGTCACGTGAATTCCAAGCTTCGGATCCCACTGTGCTGGAAAGTCCGCCCGTGCCTGAGTTGATACAACAACTCCGAGTTGATCGTCGGGTGCCGCTCGAAGATCGCGTGGTCCGGCGCCTGCAGCCCGTACTTGCGATAGTCCCCGACGATCACCCCGATCAACGCGCGCAGCACCACCCGCTGCAGCGCCACCGGCATCCACGGCCGGATCAGCTCCACCGTCGGCACCCCGAACATCGTCTTCGGCATGAACCAGTAGCCGCGCCGCATGCTGATGTGCGCCGCCGCCGCGAACCGCCCCGCCTCGACCGCGATGTCACACGCCGAGTTGCCCCCGCCGACCACCAGCACCCGCCGCCCGCGCAGCACCTCCGGCGACTTGTAATCCTTCGAGTGCAGCAGCTCCCCCGTGAACCGCCCCGGATAAGCCGGCCAGCGCTTGTGCCAGTGGTGTCCGTTCGCCACCACGACCCCGCCGTAGATCGCCCGCTCGCCCGTCGACAGCGTCACCGCCCACGCATCACCCGCGGCCGGCGCCACCTCCGTCACCGCCGTGCGCAGCCGGATGTGCCGCCGCAGATCGTGGTGCTCCGCGTACCCGCGCAGGTACGTCAGCATCTGATCCTTGCTCGGAAAGTCGGGCCAGTCCGCCGGCATCGGCCAGTCGCTGTACTCCGTCGTCCGCCGCGACGAGATGATGTGCACCGTCTCGTAGACCCCGTGGAACCAGTTCCCGCCGACCTCCTCGTCCGCCTCGAACGCGTCGAACGCCAGCCCCGCGCGCTTGAACGCCGCCGCCACCCCGAGCCCCGAGAACCCCGCCCCGACGATCGCGAACCGGTCGCGCCGGTCCAGCACCTCGTCCACGACCGCGACCGCCGCCGTCACGCCGCGCTCCGACCGTCGATCTCGTCGAGCACCCGCCGCGCCGCCGCCAGGTTGTCGTTTTGCCACGGATGAAAGTCCCGGCTCAGGTACGACCGGATCCCTTTAAAAAACACCCGGCTCAGGATCGGGTTCGCCTTGCGGGCCGCCCGCAGCTGGCGGATCACCTCGAACATCCCGAGCTTCTCCTGGCGCAGCAGCATCGTCGTGCCGAGCGCCCAGAACCCCATCAACAGCGCCGTCGCCAGCGCCATCCCGGCCATCCGCCACGCGTAGCTGTCGTCGACCGACTTGAGCACGTCGAACGCGACCGCCTTGTGCTCGATCTCCTCCGCCGCGTGCCACGCCAGCAGCGGCCGCATCGTCGCGTGCGCCCGATCCAGCAGTCCGTGCTCGAGCGCGTCCTCCGCCATGATCGCCGTGTAGTGCTCGAGCGCCACCGTCACCGCCAGCCGCAGCTTCGGCGGGCTCACCCGCTCGATCCACTCGAACGCGATCTTCTTGTACACCCGCAGGAACGGCTTGGTGTCGTAGCCGTGCCGCTCGAGCAGCGCGAACACCCGCTCGTGCTCGTGCGCGTGCCGCCCCTCCTGCGCGTAGAACCCCTTCACCTGGGCCCGCAGCGCCGGATCCTCGAGCTTGTCCGCGTAGTGCTTGACCGCCCGCACGAAGAACCGCTCCCCCATCGGGAAGATCAAGTGCAGCGTGTTCCCCAGCGCCGTCGGCACCGCCGCCCCGGCCACCCAGTGCCGCGGCGTCGCCTCCAAGTCGAACCCCATGTTCCTCGCCCGGATCTCCGCAGGTCCCGTCGTCAGCATCGTTGCCTCCGTCTCAGGCGCCCAGAGTACCCGCTATTGAACTGAAGTCAATAGCCGAAACCCCCGCCTCCGTGCCCCTGCAGCCCCTGGTATCGTGCGCCCCCCGTGGCCGCCGCCCGAAAGACCGCGCGAGAGCGCGCCCGCCTGCAGGTCGACGAGCGCCGCGCCCAGCTGCTCGACCTCGGCCTCCAGCTGTTCACCGACCACACCTACGACGAGCTGAGCATCGACGACATCGCCGCCGCCGCCGGCATCTCGAAGGGCCTCCTCTACCACTACTGGCCGAGCAAGCGCGACTTCTACGTCGAGGTCGTGCGCCGGGCCGCCGGTCACCTGGTCGAACGGACAGCCGAGGCCGGCGTCGACGCCTCGCCCGACTCGCTGCTCCACGGCCTCGACGCCTACCTCGACTTCGTCGAGCAGCACGCTCGCTCGTTCACCGCCGTGATGCGCGGCGGCGTCGGCAGCGACACCGAGGTCCAGGCGATCGTCGAGGCCGCCCGCACCGCGATCGCCGACCGCATCGCCTCCCGCCTCGGCGTCACCACCCCGACCCCCGTCCTCCGCACCGCGCTGCGCGGCTGGATCGGCTTCGTCGAGGCCGCCAGCCTCGACTGGCTCGCCCGCCGCGACCTCCCCCGCGACGAACTCCGCACCCTCTGCGCCAGCATGGCCCTCGCCGCCCTCATGACCACCGGCAACCTCCCCGACACCATCGCTTGACCCACCCTCGGCCCTCGGCCACCCTCGCCGAGAACCCGTGCTCACCCGCCTCTACATCGACAACTATCGGACCTTCGAGGCCTTCACCTGGCGTCCCGGGCGGGTCGCGCTCCTCATCGGCCGCAACGGCTCCGGCAAGTCCTCGCTGTTCGACGTCCTCCACCTGGTTCGTGCATTCGTCAGTGACGCGCCCTCTCTCGCCTCCTGCTTCCCGGCCGACTCACGCTCCCGCTGGAGCGCCCACAGCGAGCAAGTGTTCGAGCTCGACGTCGAGTTGCCCTCGGGAGTCTTCACCTACCGCCTCGAGATCTTCCACCCCAACCGCGGCGAAGGCACCCGCGTCACCCGCGAGTCGCTGCGCATCGCCGACGTGAACCTGTTCGACTTCGATCGTGGCGTCGTCCGCCTTCACGACGACGCCGGCGCGAGGCAGGTCGAGTTCAAAACCAGCCAGCAGCAAAGTGCTCTCGCAGCGGTCATCCCCGACGCCGGCAACACCCGTCTCACAGCCTTCAAGGACTGGCTCGCCGCCTTGCAAGTCGTTCGACCGCAACCCGCGCGAATGGACAGCCGGACGCCCGAAGAAAAACGGCAACTCTCCTCTGACCTTGCGAACTTCGCCAGTTGGTACCGGTACACGCTACTGAATCAGCCTGACCACATCACCGCCGCCTCGTCGGCCTTCGCCGAGATCGTGCCAGGTTTTCGCGGCATGAGCATGCGTGTCGACGAGCAGCGCGTCGGCTGGTTGCGCGCCAACTTCGACGGCCCCGCGAACAACCCCTACAACCTTCTCTTTGAGGAGCTCTCCGACGGCCAGCGCGTGCTGTTTGCCCTCTACGTCCTCCTCCATACCCATAGCCGTTCGGGCGGACTCCTCGCGCTCGACGAGCCCGACAACTTCGTCGCCCTCGAGGAGATCCAGCCGCTCATGTTCCAGCTCCTCGACCACGCGATGGTCGACGGCGGACCCCAACTCTTCATCGCCAGCCACCACCCCGAGTACCTCGACCACCTCGCCCCCGATCACGGCTGGGTCCTCGATCGCCCGAACGGCCACACGACCACGATCGGCCGTTTCACCGCCGACGTCGCCCTCTCCGCCTCCGCCCTGATCGCCCGCGGCGAACTCCCCACTGCCCCGGACACCCAGTCGTGAGCCGCCGCGTCCAGGTGTTCGTCCTCTGCGAGGACCTGCAAAGCCAGGTCCTCCTGCGCCAGTACCTCATCGCCCGCGGCTTCTCGCCCCGCGCCCTCCGCTTCGACAAACTGCCGGCCGCATGCGGCTCCCAGTGGGTCCGAGAGCGCTACGCCAGGGCCGTTCGGATCAACCGCACCCGCCACGTCGCCGAGGCCCTGGTCATCCACACCGACGCCGACAACCACTCCGTCGCGCACCGTCACGCCGAGCTCGGTGCAGCCCTCGCCGCCGCGGATCAACCCGCACGCACACCGACCGAGCCGGTCGCCCTCGTCGTCCCGCGCTGGGAGACCGAGACCTGGCTCCACCACTTCCGCGGACGCCCCGACATCCACGAGGACCACCGCGGCTACTCGAAGTTCACCAACAACCAGTACGACGCCGCGAAGCCGACCGCGGACGCGCTCCTCGCCTGCTCCCACGGCACCGCGGCTCCACCGGCCAACCTCCCATCCTTCGCCACCGCAGTCGCAGAGCTCGCCCGCCTGCCGTGAAGCCGCACGGCTGAATCGGGTGCGATCTGCTCCACGCTCGCGCTACTCGTCGACGGCGCAAGCTGGCAACGTTGACATGAGGCGACGCCTTACTCGTCCCCGGGGGTGCTGCAGACTGGTGCCTTCCCGCGAGCGACCAGATCGCTGATCTGCGTAAGCGACAACCCTCGTGCCCGACAGTCGCGCACCCACCGGGCTCGCTCGCGGGCACTCGGGTCATAGTACACACGCACCCCGCGACCGTAGCTGGTCTTCGAAACCGGTGGGCACATGAGGGCCGCATAGGACCGGTAGAACGTAGGCTTCGAGACCCCGAGGATCTCGCGCAGCTCGTCCGCGGTGACGTGGTCCGGCGGCATGGCGGGCGCATCCTAACCGCCGCGGGCCGAGACGCGAACAGTACACCGATCGAGATTAAACTGCAACTAAGCTGAGACTATGGTAAGACACGTACACAAGCGGCTGTCGATGGCCGCTAGGAGGCTTCCATGAACCCGCGAATCGAGATCCCGATCGAGACCGGCGAGCGTCCGGCGCTCAACCTTCCCTGCCGCGACGGCCGCTTGTACTCCGCGAGGAAGGGACACCGGTCATGAGTGGCACCGATCCTGACATCGAGATCCTCGAGACCGATGTGCCTCCTCGACCCTCCGGGACGCCTCCGGAATTTCGAGAGTTGGTCGCGCTCGCCCTCAAGACAACAGCCACCGACATCCTCGACGCCGCCGAGACCGACTACCGGGGCACGTATGCCAGTGTCGACGACTACGTCCGCGACCAACTTGGCGAGCACCTCCCGCCGCACATGCACTGGCTACTCGAGTGCTGCGACCCGGGCAAGCTGCGGGCTGGCTACGAGAACGGAGCGCTGAGGATCTGGACGATCGCCCTGCACGACGGGCGGGTACTCCTGTTCGAGTCCCAGGCCGAGCCCGGGCGCCGCCGTTCGCGAGGATGATCGCCCTCCGCGTTCCTGGCACACTCCTTCCCGTGCGCAGCCCGCTCGCCTGGTGGACCGCCGCTCGTCGCCCGCCCGCCCTCTGCTTCACCTGCGGCGCCGACCCGACGTCCTCCTCACCGACCTGCGATCACGCCCTCACCCGCAGCGACCGTCTCCGCTGGCGACGCGCTCCGTGGCACGACGGACTGCTCGACACCGCCGGCGACCTCGTCGTCGCCCTCGGCCTCGTGCTCGTCCTCTGCGGCTTCGGCCCCTGCCTGTGGTGGCTCACCTATGGCTGGCCGCCGACCGGCTGGATCGAGGTCTTCGGCGTCCTCGGCGTCGCCCTCGTCACCTTGCCGGGCGCCGTCGTCAGCCTCGGCATCCTCATCAGCCTGCCCGAGCTCCGCCGCGGTCGTCGCTGGGACGTCGTCGACACCGAACCTCGAACCGACGACACCATCCTCGGCACCGTCTGGTTACGCCGCGGCCGTCCGCACGCCGGCGGCGTCAGCCATCACCTCACCATCCCGGTCGCCGCGCCCTCGCACCGCGACTTCACCTCGGAGACAGCAGCCGCCATGACCGACGACCCCGCCGAGATCGTCCTCGGCGCCGTCCTCGGCCTCGCCGCCCGCGGCCAGCTCAGCTTCACCCGCACCCTCACCACCGGCTTTTCGATCCTCCCGCCCGACGCCCCGCGCCGCATCCACGATCACGGCCTCACCCTCGCCACCAGCGCCGTCCCCACCGACCTCCCGTGGCTCGAGCAGCTCCTCCTCAACCACGCCACTTCACACCCGACCCCATGCCAGCGCCCGATCGCCGACTTCACCCGCGCCCTCGCCCACGAGATCGGCTTTCAGGACCCCGATGACAGCGGCCCGCTGCGCTGGACCGAGTCCATCTCGCCCGGCGTCGCCCTCCGCACCGCGATCCTCGACGCCCCACCGTCCCCGGATCCCACCCCGCTCCGCGAGGCCCTCTCCGCCTGGCGCACCCTCGACCCTGCCGGCGCCGAGATGGTGATCGACAGCTTCACTCGCTCGATCACCGTCGAGTTCACCCCGGCCGCCGCCGACGCCGACCTCACACCGCCGCCAGCTGATTAGACCCGCTCCCTTGCGGCAGCTGCTTCCCGAACACCCCGGCCGGGTTCTGGTTGAGCACGCTGACGATCTGCCAGCCCCCTGCGCTGCGCTGGATCACCACCTGCATCTTCCCCGTCAACACCGGCAGCGGCGAGTCATCGAGCGCCAGCGCCTCGGCCATCGACCAGTGCACGCGCATCACCAGTGTGTCCATCCCGCACGTCCGCGCCGCCACGTGGTCCGCCGTCAGGATCGCCTTGCGCAGCGTCCGGGTGAACGGGAACGCGTGCTGCGCCGCGATCTCCGCCCGCCCCTGCGCCGTCTGCCCGAGCACATCGGTAAACTCCGCATCCTCGGCGAACAGCGCCGCGAACGCCTCCGCGTCCTTGCTGTTCCACCGGGCAATCATCTGATCGATCACGACCAGCGCCTCGATCCCCACCATGCCGCCATGCATATCACCCGCCCCGCGGCCTCGACAACCGCCCGTACGCGACACGTGGCGCATCTGCGCGCACCTCGGATACAGTGCGGGGGATGGCCACCACCCGCGCCCGCACCTCGACCGCGAAGTCGCCCGCCGCCGGGACCCGGAAGGCCGCCGCTAAGAAGACCGCGAAAAAAAAGGCCGCCCGCAAAAAGGCTTCCCCCGAGAAGACCACGAAGCAGGCCGCCCCCAAAAAGACTTCCCCCAACAAGACCACGAAGCAGGCCACCTCCAACAAGCCCGCGAAGAAGACCCCCGCGAGCAAGTACCCCTTCCCCTTCCTCGGCGCCGGCCTCGCCAGCTACTTCGAGTGGGGTGGCCTCTACGTGTGGTTCGTGGACCCGCCCCCGAAGTCCGCCCGCCCCAAATTATTAAAAAAGATCCCCGAGCCCTTCCGCCACGACGCCGAGTGGGGCGGCCACGTACTCCACGCCACCAGCGGCGACCAGTTCATCAACCTCCACATCTGCAGCGCCTACGCCAGGCTCGGCGACCCTGACGACGACAGTGGCGACCCCGACGACGAGGATTACATGGACGGCCTCGAGTTCGGCGTCGGCCAGCCCTTCCCCAACAGCGCGCAGATGAAGGCCTTCGAGGCCGACCTGACCACCTGGCTGCACGCCCTCCACAGGCACCACCCGATCGCGTTCGTCGCTCGCCGCGAGGACAGCGAGGCTGGCGGCACCAAGCTGGACGCCTGGCACCGCTGGAGCCTGACCCGCTTCACCGACCTCATCCTCCCGCGGATCCAGGCCCACATCCGCAAGCCCGGCCCCAAGCTCGAGAACTGGGCCGTCCACGAATTATTAAACCTCGTGCTCGACGCCCCGATCAAGGATCAGGTCCCGGCCGCGATCAAGACCTGGTACGACAAGGACCGCTGACCGATGCCGCCGCACGGAGCCCCGTACGCCACCTTCACCCGCGCCGAGTGGGCCCGCCTGCGCGCCCAGACCCCGCTGACCCTGACCGAGGCTGACCTCACCGCCTTGCGCGGCATCAACGAGTCGCTCTCGCTCAAGGAGATCGAGGAGGTCTACCTCCCGCTCACGCGCCTACTAAACCTGCGGTTCACCGCCCTGCGTCAGCTGCGGCGGGTCACGCACACCTTCCTCGGGCGTCAGGACCAGATCCCCCCGTTCATCGTCGGCCTCGCCGGCAGCGTCGCCGTCGGCAAGAGCACCGCCGGCCGCGTCCTTCAGACGATCCTCTCGCGCTGGTCCGAGCACCCGCGCGTCGACCTCGTGACCACCGATGGTTTCCTCTACCCCAACGCCGAGCTGGTCGCCCGCGGCCTGATCCAGCGCAAGGGCTTCCCCGAGAGCTACGACCTGCGCCGCCTCGTCAAGTTCGTCGCCGACGTGCGCAACGGCGAGCAGGCCGTCGCCCCCGTCTACTCGCACATCCACTACGACATCATCCCCGGCGAGCTGCAGACGATCCACCGCCCCGACATCCTCATCCTCGAGGGTTTGAATGTCCTCCAGCGGACCGACCACGCTGGCCACCGCGTCTACGTCTCCGACTACTTCGACTTCTCGCTCTACATCGACGCCGACGAGCCCTACATCCGCAACTGGTTCCTCCAGCGTTTTAATAAGTTACGCGACACCGTGTTCCGCGACCCCGCCAGCTACTTCCGCCACTACGCCGGCCTCACCGACGACGAGGCGACCGCCCGCGCCAACACGATCTGGGACAGCATCAACGGCGTCAACCTCCACGACAACATCGCCCCGACCCGCGAGCGCGCCGACCTCATCCTCGAGAAGTCGGCCGACCACACCTTCCAGCGGATCCGCCTGCGCCTCAACTGAGCGAGGCGCAGGCAGGCCGCCGTCACACCGCCGCAGCCGTCGCCGTCGCCGCGGCGGCCGCCGCCATCGCCGCCGCCGTCGCCTCGGAGATCCGCAGCCCCTTCTTCCCATCCTCGACGTCGTACAGCTCGACCTTCCCGTCGCGCAGCAGCTGGTCGAAGATGTGCTGCTTCTCCGCGTCGGGCATGTCGAACCCGTCGCCCTTCCAGCGCGTCAAAAAATACTTCACCCCCACGTACCCGCGCGCGTGGAACAGCTGGGCCCGCCGCAGCTCATTCAAGAAAACCTCCTCGCTGGTCGTCGACGCCCGCGGCAGCGGCGTCACCGGGCGCAGCGCCGCCAGCTCCTCCGCCGTGTATTCGAAGCTCGGCAGCCCGGTCACCAGGTCGATGTGGTCGAACGAGGCCCGGCGAATGCGCGGCGCCAGCCCGTGCCCGCCCCACGTCGACACGAACACGATCTTCCCGAGCGAGCGCACCCCCTCGACCGCCGGCGCGTGGTCGGCGTCGCCGGACACCAGCACCAGCGCGTCGAACGCCCCGACCGCCGCCATCTGCAGCATGTCGGCCACCATCGTCGTGTCGACCTCCTTCTCCTTCGTGAACGTGTTGTCGGCCCCGCACGACTTGCAACAAAACGTCTCTGTTCGCCGCGGGAACCGGTGCACGAAGTACCCGCGCTGCATCTCCAGCATCGTCAGGAACCCCGCCAGCCCGTCGCGCCGCTCGTCCGGCTCGGTCCCCGTCTCCAAACCCGTGTAGTAGTGGCAACCGACCAGCAGCGACCCGCCCGCCATCTCGGTCAGCCACGCCGCCATCTTGGGGAAGTTCAGCCGGCGACCGATCGCGTGCTGCTGATAACCCTTATAAAAATTCTTGCCGTCGACGAAGATCGCAACTTTCATGGTGTCCTCTCATTGGTTGGGGACGGTCCGCAGACGGACCGGAACATGGGCACGGAGCTGATAGCGGCGCTCGGCGTACGCGACGTCCTCGACCCACAGCCGGGCCGCCCGCCGGTTGATCGCCGGGCGGATCCACCGCGCCAGCCGCTGCGCCACTTTAAACCCGGGTCGGTCCGACGTCGCCAGCGTCGCCTCGATCATCGCCGTGCGGCCCGGGCCGATCGGCGTCGCGTGCGTCTCGACCACCGACCCTGTCCCCTCGCCGTCGACGACCGTCATCACGATCGTCCGCGCGTCCGGGCAGTGGAACGTCGCGTCGACCTCGACCGCCAGCGGCCCGACCACCCGGTACGCCACCCGCAGCCGCAGCACCTCCTCGCTCGCCTCGAGCACACGCAGCCGCATGAAGCTGTGCGGGTGGTAGTGGACCCCGTGCCACGGGTCGAGCCGGTTCGCCAGAATATCCTCGGGGTCGCACCGCGCCTCCATGCGGATCACCCCGGCCACGAACCGGTCCGGCCGCGCCGCCAGCACCGGCGCATCGCTGCCCTCGCCGGGCCGCACCCACGCCAGCACTCCGTCCTCGTACACTTTTAATAATTGCCAGCGCCCGTGCGACCGCTCGCCGAGCTGCAGCCCGTGCCACGGGCACACCAGGTCGTCGCCCTCGACCTTCGCGCATGCCAGCGACGCGCCCATGTGCGGGCACGCCTCCGGCCCCGCGCGCAGCGAGCCGTCGCGGCCGCGCCACAGCACCAGCGCGCGCCCGTCGATCGTGTACGTCGTCGGCGTCCGACCGATCCGCTCGCACGCATCGACCGCGAACCACCCGCCGGTCGGCAGCGCCAGCGCCCGGGCCAGCGCCTTCTCGATGCGGGCCGGGTTGGCCTGCACCCAGTCCGGCAGCGCCTCCGGTCCGTCCGGGGCTGGCGAGGTCGGCAAGTTTCCGAAGGTGATCACGCGGGGCATGGTCGACAGATCCGGTGATACTACGCCGTCGGCCGCCGCAGCCAGCGTGCACGCGCCCGGATCACCTCGGCCGTCATCTCGCCGAGCGGCGTGCTGGCCATCACCCGCAGGTTGTCGAGCGGCCCCGCGTGATCCGTGAGGAACCGACACAGCAGCTCCGGCGGCAATTTCTCGAAGAGATCGACGAACAGCCCCGGCGCACGGTCCGGGTGGCGATCGATGTAGGACAGGAACACCCGGTCCATCGCCACCGCCGTCGCCGGTCGCGGCGCCGGCGGCTCGATCACCTCGCCCGGCCGCGCCACGATCTGCTCCGCCAGCGCCGCCGAGAACTCCTGGATCGCCGCGAACGCGTACCCCGTCGACGGCTTCGCCAGCCCTCCGCGCAGCCCCAGGTGCACGATCCGCGGCGACGTCCGCGGCCACGCCGGCGCCGTCGTCATCGGGATCTGCCCGCGCTCGCGGTACAGCACCGTCGCCCCGCCGACCCCGTACGTCGCCGCCAGGTACGCGTGCACATCCGCCTCGCACTGCGCCTCCGAGATCGCCGCCGGCGTGATGTACGTCGACTCGACCAGCGCCCGCCGCCGCGAGAACGGCAGCACATACATGAAGTGCAGCCCGCGCGTCTGCGCCACCGAGAAGTCCATCGCCTCCACCACATCCTCGACGAACGCCGCCCGCCCCGCGTCGACCTCCAGCCCCACGAAGTTCTGCAGCAGCATCACCTCCGCCACCCCCGTGTCGCGCACCGGCGGCTCCGGCCGGCTGTCGAACGCCACCCGCGCCCGCACATCCCCCGCCGACGTCTCCGCCACCACATGATCCCCGCGCTCGCGCAGCGCGTGCACCTCCACCCCCAGCCGCAGCTCGACCTGCGGCACCGTCGCCAGCTCCGCCTGCGCCACCGCGTAGAACACATCCGCGGCCACGTGCTCGTACGGGTGCCGCGTCGTCCCGCGGACCACTCGTCGGCGCCCGTCCTGCACCGCCCACTGCGTCCAGCGATGCGTCACCGCGGCCGCGAACGGGTGCCCTGTCGTCCGCCACCCGCACCACGTCCGGTCGCGCCGGTACGCCGCCCGCGGCTCGACGAGCAAGATCCGCGGACACGGCTTGCCCGCTCGTCGCGCCGTCTGGACCACGTGCACCGCGAGGCTGAGCCCCGCACAGCCCGCCCCGACGATGAGCGCGTCCGCGTCCACGGCCGCAACCATGGCCCGGCCTCTGCCGCGACTCAAGAGCCACGCCACCACCCACCGCCCGCGGAAAACCGGTTGACACCGGGCCTCCCGCGGGTGCCTCGTCCCCGACCCAGCTTTCCTGCTTTCACCGAGAGAGGTGGATCCACTCGTCGAAGCCGCCGCCGCCACCAACCCGGGCTCGCGACCTTTCGTGATACCGTCGCCACATGCGCGACACCCAGCTCCTCCGCCACCGCCTGCACACCGCCCTGGCCCTGCCGCTCGTGCTGGGCCTCGCGTGCGACGGCGGAGCCCCGCCGCCGGCCGCCGGCAAGACCGCCGCCGCGCCGCCCCCCATCGCCACCAAGGCGGCCCTGCCCCCGCGTGAGCCCGCCCCAGCCCCGCCGGCGTGGGTCTCGCCGTTCCCGGCGCGCACCGGCCAGGATCCCTTCGACCCCGACGGCGTCGAGGAGGAGGGCTGCCCCAACGGCGACTGGTGCGGTCCGCCCGCCGCCGCCGAGAAGTTCCGCGCCCGCATCGCCACCGACGACATGGGCTGCCCGACCCGCCTCCAGGGCGCCGCCCAGCCGCTCAAGCCCGACGACAAGGTCTTCAAGGGCCTCTCGCAGAACCCGATGATGCAGGGCCGCCTCCGCAAGATCGCCACCACCGAGCAGCGCGCCGCCACCGGCAACGACACCCTCTGCTGCTACCACTGGTTCGACTACTGCTCCGGCCGCCCGCTCCTCGACGACGAACTCGCCGGCGTGCGCGCCCCCCTGCAGCCCGGCGGCAGCTGGCTCTTCGAGCATGTCCCCGAGGCCACCCAGGACCTCGTCGACGACCTCACCGCCGCCCTCACCCCCCCGGCCCGCGCCACCCTCGCGGCCCTGTGGCAGACCGACGCCCAGGACGAGCACGCCTCCGTCGCCGCGTTCGCCCGCGCCACCCTCGAGCTGCTCGCCGTCGGCGCCCCGCCGGACCTCGTCGCCGCCAGCCAGCAGGCCAGCCTCGACGAGATCCGCCACGCCCGCGCCTGCCTGACCCTCGCCGCCCGCTACGCCGCGCCGCAGGAGCCCGGCCCGCTGCCGGCCCTCGCCCCCCGCGACGGCGGCCTCGTCGCCCTCGCCTGCAACACCTTCCTCGAGGGCTGCGTCGGCGAGACGATCGCCGCCCTCGCCGCTCGTCGCGCCGCCCGCCGCTGCGAGCTCCAGGCCACCCGCGACACCCTCCTCACGATCTCGGAAGACGAGACCCGCCACGCCGAGCTCGCCTGGGCGACCGTCGCCTGGGCCGTGCGCACCGGCGGCCGCGCCGTCGCCGACGCCCTCCGCGCCCTCGCCCACGACCTCCAGGCCCGCCCCGTCGCCGACCCCGGGCCCGATCGCCTGAGCCCCGCGACCCTCGCCGCCCACGGCCGCCTCACCACCGCGGCCCTCGCCGCCACCCGCCGCGACGCCTGGCAGGACATCATCGCCCCGACCCTCGAGCTGATCCTCGCCTGAGCGCCCGCGCGCCGCTCGCCCTGCAGCCCACGTGCTACCGTCGTGTTCGTCGCACGCGGCGCCCCGCATCAGGCCGCCGGCCGCCGCGTCGCGTTCCTCGCCCGCGAGCCCTCCCAGTGATCTCCCGCGTCCCCCTCCTCGCGTGCATCCTCGCGGCCCTGCTCGGCCTGCGCGTCGACGCCGACCCGCCGCACACCCCGAACATGCCCGCCGGCTCCGACGGCCACACCCGCCACGACGCCCCTGACCGCAACGCCGCCTGCGAGCGCTGCCACGTCGACATCGCCGCCGAGTGGCAGGCCTCCCTGCACCACCACGCCTACACCAACGACAGCTTCGCCGCCGCCCTCCGCCGCGAGCCGATCCCGTTCTGCCGCGGCTGCCACGCCCCCGAGGCCGACCCCGAGCGCGCCGCGCCCAGACCCCTCGCCCACCTCGGCGTCGGCTGCGTCAGCTGCCACACCCCGAACGGCGACGCCTCCGCCGTGCTCGCCGCCCCGCGCAACGACCTGTCCCCCGAGACAGCCCCCCACGCGATCCGCCGCGAGCCCCAATTCGCGACCGCCGACGCCTGCGCCAACTGCCACCAGTTCGAGTTCCCCGGCAGCCTCGACCTCATGCAGAGCACCCTCGCCGAGCACAACTCGTCCGCCTACTCCTCCGTCGCCTGCGCCGGCTGTCACATGCCCGTCGTCGGCCCCGACGGCCGCCGCCACCGCAGCCACGCGTTCCCCGCCTCGCGCGACCCCGCCTTCCTGCGCCAGGCCGTGCGTGTGCAAGCGTCGCGCGACGCCACCCGCGTCCTCTTCAGCCTCGCCCCCGGCGCGGTCGGCCACGCCTTCCCGACCGGCGACCTGTTCCGCCGGCTCGTCGTCGTCGCCGAGGTCGTCGGCGACGACGGTCGCCCGCTCGCGACCGCGACCCGCTTCCTCACCCGCCACTTCACCCTCTCGCGCCGCGAGGTCGCGGACGACCGCGTCGGCGCCCCCGCGCTCGCGGGCGCCGACCTGCTCGTCCCGTTCGACCTCGGCCCGCCCGCGGTCGGCCGTGAGATCCGCTGGCGCCTCGTCTACGAGCGCGTCGCCTTCCCCCGCGCCAGCAACGCCGACGCCGAGGTCGAGGCCAGCACCGTCGTCGCCGCGGGCACCCTCGAGCCCTGACCGCGCGCCCGCGCGCCCACTTCGCGCCGCCCTGTGATCCGCGTCCGCGTCGCCCCGCGGTACCCTGCTCGCATGGCCGACGTGTCCGACCCACGCCCGCGCCGCCTCCTGGTGCCCGTCCTCCTCGCCGGGATCGTCGGCCTCGTCGCGTGGTTGCTGCTCCGCGACACCGCCAGCCCCGGCGTCGTCGCCGGCATGCGCTGGTCTCACACCACCCAGCTGCAGCGCTGGCAGGACGTGAGCCGCAGCGACTGGCGCGAGAACCTCGTGTTCCGCGCCGGCGTCCCGCCGGTCCGCGGCCTCGGCGAGGTCGCCGCGGTGCTCGTCACCCAGTGCACCCCCAAGGCCCACCACGAGGAGACCCACGAGTGCGGCGTCGAGACCTTCACCCGCCGCGAGCCCTACCACTGCGGCGACGACCGCAAGTGCAAGCGCGTCCGCGAGGGCCGCGGCAAGGACGCCCGCGTCGTCGAGCACTGCGAGGACATCCCCCGCAAGTGCTTCCGCGACATCCCCGAGGACCGGCCCAAGATCTGCACGCGCACGGTCCACGCCGACTGGTGCGAGTACCTGACACAGGAGTGGGTCCCCGTGCGCAGCGAGCGGATCGAAGGTGACGCCCACCAGGGCCTCCGGTTCCCCGAACTGCCCGCCGCCAGCGACTCGGAGCGGACCCAGCAGAGCGCCGCCTACTCGTTGACCTTCAGCTACGCCGGCGGCGAGCACACCGCCGTCGTCCCGAAGAACGAGTACGACCAGTGGAACATCGGCGACCCCGTCGTCCTCAGCACCGAGGCCGTCGGCGGCGTGCTCGGCTTCGCCCGACCGACCGCGACCCCGCGGTGAGCCGACCTCATCAGCGCCGCCTCTGGGGCTCGCACACCGCGTCCCCATGGCAGCGCACTTGTGCACCCACCTTGCAGCTGCACGCGCTCGCCCTTTAAGATGGCCCGATGCGCTTACATCGTTCCGTCGGCCTGTCGCTCCTGTTCTGTCTGGCCTGCACGGGCGGCGACGACGGCGATGACGGCAGCGTCAGCTTCGGCGGCAGCGCCCCCGGCCCGACCATGCCGACGACCCGCCCGCCCAGCTCCGGCAGCGCCGAGGACGACGCCAGCGCCAGCGAGTACGACCCGACGTCCGGCCCGAGCCCGACCAACGACCCGTCCAACGACCCGAGCGAGCCGGAGCCCGTGTGCGGCAACAACATCGTCGAGGACGGCGAGGCCTGCGACAACGAGAACATCGGCGACAAGGACTGCACCGCCTTCGGCTTCGACATGGGCACCCTGTCCTGCGACATCGCCTGCCAGTACGACACCTCCCTGTGCTCGATCCCCGGCTGCGGCGACGGCGTCCTGATGGGCGGCGAGGAGTGCGACTGCGGCGAGCAGCCCGGCAACTGCACCCCCGAGGGCCTCAACACCTACGAGTGCACCGACCTCGACAGCCCCAAGGGCTCTCGTTACACGGGCGGCACCCTCGGCTGCAACAGCCCGACCGCCTGCAACTTCGACAAGACCGGCTGTACCTTCTGCGGCGACAACCAGATCAACGGCCCCGACGAGTGCGAGGGCCAGAACCTCGCCAACCAGACCTGCGTCACCCTCGGGTTCAAGGCCGGCGACCTCGTCTGCGGCCCCGACTGCCACTTCAACACCGCCGGCTGCACCAACGTCGTCTGCGGCGACGCCGAGTGCGCCGCCGGCGAGGACGAATGCAACTGCCCCGAGGACTGCCCCGACCCTGCCCCCGACAGCTGCTCCCAGTGCGAGTGCGGCGGCGTCAGCATGAACTGCGGCTGCGACCTCCTCTGCCTGGCCTTCGACGACTGCTGCGTCGACGGCCCGTGCTGACCCCCACGCGCCGGCCATGACGAAGCCCAGCCCCGCACCGCCGTGACGAAGCCCAGGCCCGGAGGGCCATGACGAAGCCCAGGCCCGGAGGGCCGTGACGAAGCCCAGGCCTGGAGGGCCATGACGAAGCCCAGGCCTGGAGGGCCGTGACAGCGCCCAGCCCCGCACCGTAGCGAAGTGGCCCCAGGATTTGCGGCCCCCGCCGGAGTTTCGTTACCATGCAACGATGTCGCCCGCCCGCTCCGCCCTCGCCGCGCTCGCCCTCCTGACCGCCTGCGCCGCCGGCGAGACCGACGCGGGTGGCAGCGGCGCCAGCTTCGGCGGCCCGGGCGGCTCGAACGCCAGCCCGCCGATGGCCGCGATGACCGACGGCATGTCCGAGACCGGCGGCGAGGGCGACGGCACCTCGCGCCCGCCGCTCATGAGCACCGGCCTCGCCTCCGACACCGACGCGCTCCCCGACACCTCCACGACCGCCGTCGACCCCGACACCGCCCCGCCCGACGGCACCACCACCGACCCGATCGAGCTCTGCGGCAACAACCAGATCGACGCGCCCGAGGAGTGCGACAAGTTCAACCTCAATAACCAGACCTGCCTGACCCTCGGCTTCACCGGCGGCCTCCTGACCTGCGCCGCCGACTGCCTGTTCGACAAGTCCAAGTGCACCAACGTGTCGTGCGGCAACGGCACCGTCGAGATGGGCGAGGAGTGCGACTGCGGCAACCAGGGCGTCACCTGCACCGGCCCCCAGCTCGGCAACGCGACCTGCGGCAGCCTCCAGAGCCCCAAGGGCACCCCCTACGCCGGCGGCACCCTCGCCTGCAACAGCCCCACCTCGTGCAGCTTCAACAAGTCCGCCTGCACCTACTGCGGCGACGGCGTCCGCAACGGCGCCGAGGCGTGCGACGGCGCCGACCTCGGCGCCCAGACCTGCAACGGCCTCGGCTTCAGCGGCGGCACCCTGTCCTGCAACGGCGACTGCTCCTACAACACCGCCGCCTGCCAGAGCATCGTCTGCGGCAACGGCCAGTGCCAGCAGGGCGAGGACTCGTGCAACTGCGCCCAGGACTGCCCCGACGACCCCAGCACCTGCTCCCCGTGCCAGTGCGGCGGCCTCGGCGGCGCCTGCTACTGCGACCTCGAGTGCCTCAACTTCGGAGATTGCTGCAGCAACGGTCCGTGCTGATCACCTGTCCCGAAGGCCACGTTCACGCATCGGCCCTCCAGGCCTGAATCCGCACCAGTCGCAAGTAAACCCCGAGTAAACTGCATCCTCGCAGACGTTGCGTCACCCGCACCATTTGCTATCGTCGGACCGCCGGAGACCCACCATGCGCCTCGTTCCGCTCTTCCTGCTCGCCCCCGTCGTCGGCTTCACCTCCGCGTTCATGTCCCTGCCGGCCTCGTCAGCGGAACCCACCGACAGCTGCCTCGCCACCTGCAACTCCGGCAAGATGTCCGCCGACGACCGCGCGACCTGCCGCCTCGGCTGCCAGCCCGCCGCCCCCAGACCCGTCGTCAACACACCCCCGCCTTCGCCTCCGGCCTCACAACCTCAGTCGCCTCCGGCTTCACAACCCCAGTCGCCTCCGGCTTCACCACCTCCGTCGCCTACGGCTTCACAACCTCAGTCGCCCCCGGCTTCACGACCCCAGCCGCCCCCAGCCTCACCACCGTCGCCCCCGGCCTCCAGCCAGCCGACCCCGGTCCAGCCGCCCCCGACCCCATACCAGCCGCCCCCGACCTACCAGCCCGCGCCCACGCCCCAGACGAGCGTCGCCAGCTGCGAGGCGAGCTGCGCCAGTGAACCCGTCGACGACCGCTCGACCTGCCGCCTCCAGTGCGCCCAGCA
>JADMIO012736523.1_pt1 | contig 17903 bp, 13 predicted proteins | sample 8958161 | NCBI WGS metagenome assembly JADMIO01 (sample SAMN16585339, study PRJNA669376) | soil metagenome | isolation source: Crop rotation soil | place: USA: Cullars Rotation, Alabama | collected 2011
CGCGACAACTTGTCCACGTGGAATTCTAAGCTTAGGATCCCAATGTGCTGGAAAGCGTCTTCGCAAACGCGACCAATCCCGCGCTGATCTTTGGCTACTACGAAGCCGGCTCGCCGCAGAATCAGACCGATCTCTTTCGCGTCGATAAATCGGATGCGCAAAGCGTCAACCCGCTCTTCAATGGCTCGACCATTTTCGATCCCGGCACTGGCGCGTTCGGCCTTTATTCCGTCTGGCCGACCTTTACCAACAAGACAACCGACAACTTCACGCGCACCGTCTTCAGCGAAGATTCGCTCAACACGTGGGAAAGCATCAGCGCCAATCGCCGCAAGGTGCGTTTCTATCCGCTGAAGAATTCCGACGGCTCCGTCGTGCCGAACACGTATGTCTTTGCGTTCGAAGAATTCACGCAGGACTACGACCAGCAGGATGTCGTCGGCATCATCCGCAATGTGAAGGCTGCGCCCGCGGGGCCGGAGCTTGGAATTGAAAACACCGACGGCGCGCCGTTCAGCGATCGCCTGGTGATGAGCAAGATCAAGAACCTGTACCAGCCCACGCCCAACGTCGTGCACGACACCGGCCGCGTGCGCATTCGCAACACCGGCACCAGCACGCTCAACATCACGAGCATGACGATCACCGGCACCTTCGCGATCAACACCGGCAACGCGCCGTTCAGCATTGCGCCCGGCGCGTCCAAAGACGTGACGATCAAGTTCACCGCCGGCAGTGGCGATACGCACGTCGGCACACTCACCATCAACAGCAACGATCCCGATCGCCCCTCACGGCAGGTTCAGCTCGCCGGCTTCTGGCAGAGCGATTCGGAAAACAATTCACAGGGCATCAGCCAGGAGCCGACGCTGCAGGAAATCGGCGCGCTCTTCGGCTACACGACGACGTTCCTCAATCCTGGCCAGAACCTCGACGAAAACGGAAAGGTTCACGCCGTCGGCGAAGAAGTGCTCTCGCCTTTCTGGTCGCCGGCCGATCCGGATCTCGCGGTCAAGGTGAACCAGCTCGTCGCGTATCACCAGATGCCCAACACCGCCACGTTCAGCTGGTACGCGAAGGGCTCCTCCACCGTCACCAAGGTCTTCACCTCCCTCGGAGCCGACGCGCAAAGCGTTCTCCCGCGCATGAGCACCAGCGGCACGCTCGCCGCCGGTCAGTTCAAGCCCGGTGGAACCTTCGGCATCAAGATCGATTCCGAAAACAGCGACGACACGAAGAACAAGCAGGAACAGGCCGGCGCGTTCGGCCATCACATTCGCTTCTATCCCGTGCGCGATCGCAACCTCAAGTACGTTCCCAACACGTATCTGGTCGTGATGGATTACAACTCCATCAACTTCGATTACCAGGACAACGTTTACCTCGTCTCGAACATCCGCCCCGAAGCCAAGCTGCCCGCCCCTCAAGGCGCCAATGCCTACGGCACCGACACCGGCGTGCACCTGACCTGGTCCAACCCGGCCGACACCAGCAATCTCAAAGGCTTCTTCATCTCGCGCGCCTCGAGCAAAACCGGCGCGTACACCTTGCTCAACAGCACCCCGGTGACCAGCAATTTCTTCGACGACACAACGAGCCTCAGCGGCCGCACCCTCTACTACCGCATCACCGCCGTCGACAAATCCAACGCCCAAAGCACCATCACCACCACCAGCACCTTCCGCAACGCGTGATCCGCGCGTCTTCGAGTATCAATGCCCATCACCCGTGACACGGCCTTTCAGGCCGTGCGTACGACGCGTATGCGTCGAACACATCGCCCACCGAGCGCAAAAAAGTAGCACGGGTTTCTAACCCGTGCATCCGCTGCTTCAGATTCTCCATCACGCCCTGCGATCTCTCCCTACGCCGCCGCGGGCAGCGCTCGCACGCTCTTCGCGTTCTTTTCATCATTCAGAATTCGACTCGACTGAGCTCGTCGCAGGCTGACTTCATCCTTGCTCTCTCGCCCCACGTCATACTTCCCATTCCCGAGCATCATCTGCGGATTCTGATTCAACTGCTCCATCCAACGATCCCGCAACTCCCGCGCCTTGGCCGCCAACTGCGGGTCACTCTTCACTTTCGCCTTTGGCTCCCGCGTCTTCTGCTCCTTCACCTTCACAGGCTTCGGTGCTTCAAAGAATAACCCACCGCGCGTGAGCTGCTGACGCGTGTTTTGTGTTTCGTGTTTGGTGTTTTGCTTTTTCGCTGTTCGAGGCGCGCGGGATTCGGGACTGGGGATCCGGGAATCGGGTAAAGACAAATTGCATTCACCCGAATCCCGAGTCCCGATGCCCGAGTCGCGATTTCCCACCACCACCGCCTCCACATCCTGCCACCGCACCCCAGGTGGAATCGGAAACACGAGCCTGTCCTCCCTTATCGCTCCCCCATTCGTCGCACTTGGATACCAGTACGGTGTAACGGAGTTTCGGTGTGACGGAGTATCGGCGTCAGCACTTCCAGACCCCGACACTTCCCCACTCCCCACAGCCTCCCGATACACCCGTCTCTGCCAAAAGATATGCACGCGCCCCGCCCTGAGCCCCGTCGAAGGGTTCTTCTTCTGCTTCCCACCGGCCCGAAACGCAATCGGCACAAACCCCAACGACTCCCAAAAGTAGTTGGCCTCAATATCCTGCGCACACCAACAACAATAGAGTTTGCAACCATACGCGCTTCGACGAAACACCTCCGCGACGAGCGTTGCGCCCACCAGTTTCCTCTGCGTCCCTGGCGCCACGCACAGTTGATAAACGACGCCAAGCTCATCACGTTTGAGATACCGATCGCGGGAGATGACGTAACCCAGGGGCGAAGGCAAGGATGAATGATGAATGCTGAATGATGAACCAGACGCCTCCGCGCCTTTCGTTTCATCCTTCATCCTTCTGACTTCATCATTGTTTGCCGCCTTCTCCGCCACGAGCACGGCGCCCATCGCGATGTAGCCTTCAAACTGCTTCGTCGGAAAGTATCCGAGCTGCTTACCGAACTGCTTCTGCATCCGATCGAAAAACGGAATATCGGCGAGCGTCGCAGGGCGGACATTGATCGCCACGCGTGAGACCGGAACGATCAGGCCGTTGGTTGTTTGAAGTTCGTTCGACATACAAGCTCTGTGTAAGCCCGAATTCCGAAACCCGAATGACGAATCAAACCCGAATGACCAATGACGAAACAGAAACAAATACCGCGTGTCTCCCCTTCGTCATTCGGACTTCGTCATTCATTCGTCATTCCGGTTTCGTCATTCGTCATTCCCCAACGACTCCACTAAACGGCCCCTCCAACTCCTGCGCGTCCTCAAACAACCAAACACTCGGCAATGGCACGACCCAGTATGTCGCCGTCGCGAGGCTCTCTTCGAAATTGAAGAGCACCGTGTTTCCGTCTGTCCCCCAACCCGATGATCCCAACCAATACAACCCCGGCAGATACAACCGAATCGCCTGCGACGTCTCATCAATCCCCACCACCGACTGCGAACACGTCACCAACACCTGCGTGTCCCCCACCCGAGTCACACTCAAAATCCGCGGCCCCATCAGCGGCGGCGGCGTCGGCGACCCCGACGATTTCTTCCCGACCCGACGCGATCGAAACGCTAAGGGCAGATTGACCAACATGATGAACCTCGTAGAGATGCCAGACGAGACAACCGTCAGAAGAGCAGCGGAGGTGACAAGGTGAGCGGGTGAAGTGAATGGGAGACCGACGACATGCCCCCGTCCCCCATCGCCCCTTCATCCCCCTCACCCCGCCACCCCCGCTGTGTGTTACGCCGCCTGCTGCTGGCCGGTCACGCCGCCGGCGAGGTACGCGCTGATCGGCTGGCACGCCGGTCCGCTTTCCTTCCGCGGGTTGAACCAGAACGCGCACAGCCAGACCTGCGCACCCGCCGCCACCGTCGCGGGAAACTCGACATCAAACGTCGTCCGCGCCGTCGATCCCTCGAACTTCCACTGCGTGATATCCGCCGGCGGAGCGCTGCCGACGAACGTCAGGCACGTCGCGCCGTCAACACCGTCCGGCTTCCCGCGACGATTCGAATCCTGCGCCCGCAGTTTCACTTTCAGCGTGCGTCCGACGGCCGACACCACTTCCATCACCGGGCATTCCTGCGGCGGCTGGATCGGCGAAATCGTTCCACTGCGCGGATTCAACCCCAGCTCAATCCGCTGCTCGTTCGTGATGCTCGGAAACGCATTGATCACGCGTGCAAGCTCGCGAGCCTCCGCCTTCATCGGCGTGCGCGAATCATTCTTCGCGGAGATTGCAGCGCGTGTGCGCGTCGCCGGATCCGTCGCCGTCGCCAGGTCAGCCGACCAGGTGGACAAGAGCGCCGCAAACGCCGTCGCTTGCGCCGCAACCAAACCAAACGCAACCGGAGTTGCGGTGATCTTGGTCGAGAACGCCTGCGCCCACGCAAGCAAATCCGCATCCTTATGCGGAAGGAAATCACGATTGGCCATCGCTGGCCTCTCTTTCTTTGGCGAATTGTGAAAAAAGCAATACGACTTCGTACGACCCCAGTACAAAGCCCCCGAATAGGCTGGCATTTTAAGTTTCGGCGAAATGGAGGAAAGAAATTACTGGGTTGTGAAAAAACTTTTCGTCCGATCCACCGCCGCAGGAATTGCGCTTCGAACTGGCGACTCGCGGCACCCTATTTCGTCGCGCGACGCGAATCGGATATGATTACAGTAGATCGTACTCAAATCGAAGAAGTGGCGTGCCGGGACCTAGTGATTGTTGTTGCGGTGGAAGCGAGGGCGATCACGTGAGCCAGCTGGATCGGCTCAATTCGCCACCTTCCTAAGCTCAACAGGTTTGATGGAAGCACCAATACGAACGCCTGGATACCATGCAGAGCCAACCCTGCTCCGTTGGGCCGGAAGCAAGCGAAAGCTGCTCCCCATCCTGCTCGCAGCTACACCGACCCGGTTCGAGCGCTACATCGAGCCGTTCGCTGGATCTGCGTGCCTGTTCTTCGCGCTGAAGCCTAAGAGCGCCATACTTGCTGATTTGAATATCGATCTTATTGATACCTACGCTACGGTCCGTGCCCACCCGCTTCGTGTTGCTCGCATAGTTGAAAAGTGGAATGCGGACGGAAATGACTACTATGCAATCCGCGCTATGGACCCTCGCTGGCATGATCCCGTGACACGCGCGGCGCGCTTCATCTTTCTCAATCGATTATGCTTCAACGGGGTATACAGGACGAATAGACAGGGCCATTTTAACGTGCCTCGCGGCCGTCGCACAGGTCGCGTACCGGGTTTGCCCCTTTATTGGCGCACTAGTATCCTGCTCCGCCGGGCACAACTCTTGGCCTCGGACTTTGAGGCGACTCTCTCGCATGTGCGGGAAGGTGACTTTGTCTATCTCGACCCCCCGTACGCATTGGGCGAAAGGCCCACTCATGGCGAATATGGGTACGGAATCTTCACTGGTTGCGACTTACCACGACTCGAAGAAACGCTGGAACGGATCGATCGAGTAAAAGCTACCTTCTTATTGTCTTATGCGTACGGAAGCGCGCGCGGCCTGAAGACGAACGTTTGGTATACGCGTCGACTTTCGGTTCGTCGGCACATAGCCGGATTTGCGTCGCACCGGCACGGCGTCTACGAAACGCTAATGTCAAATAGGCCCATTTAAATTTGGGGGAGCGCGCCTTGGCTAGGAAATCATCAAAGGGCAATTCGAAGGGGCCGGAACCGCTCACGCTGCCGCCCTTTACGGTCGCGGTGATGAGCGACCTTCACGCATATAGCGCCGCTGACCCGGGAAGGGCTGAAAAGAAACGCATCTCCCCATCGTACCTATGCGCTGACCCTGCAGGCGGAGTACTCCATGGAAATCCCTTGGACGACCTCGTCAAACTCATAGATGAGGACACGCTGCGCGCTGATTCTGTCTTCTGTCCAGGTGATCTTGGTGATATCGCGTCCGCGTCCGGAATTCAGTTTGCATGGGCAGGCGTCGAGCGCATAGCCAAACGCCTTCGCGCGAAATCTCTTTACGCAACGGCAGGCAACCACGATCTGAATCTTACACATCACGAACCGGAAGAAGAGCTAAAGAGAATTACCGCCTTCCCGATTGCGCGAGCGCCTGTACGGGCCGCGTTCTGGGCTGACCATTATGCAATCGTGACCGAGCGCCGCGCCCGCATAATTCTGCTCAATAGCAGTGCCTATCATGCAGCCGAGGATGCTGAGCGCAAATACGGCCGCGTCAGCGAGCGAACGTTGTTGGCGCTCGCAGAAGCTCTGCGAAAGTCGCCACGACATGCAGTACAGTTGCTTCTGTGCCATCACCATCCACATCAGCACGCCGACTATGATTTAGGGGAGGCCGATGTCATGAAATACGGCCAGCACCTTCTTGATCTACTTGCAAAGCATGGAAATTGGCTGGTGGTACATGGTCACAAGCATCATCCCAAGCTCACGCATGCGGCAGGGAATTCATCCGCTCCCTGGGTGTTTGCGGCAGGCAGCTTAGCAGCTATGCCAAACCCTTCTACGGTGGGTCACGCGCGCAACCAGTTCTATCTTGTGCATTTTGACCCCTCGTCTTTCGCGCGAAAGGGCTGGGGAGGTTCCATTCAGGCATGGGACTGGGCTCCCTTCGATGGGTGGAAGCCAGCAAGTGCAACATCAGGTTTGCCAGCGACGACTAATTTCGGCTATCTCGGCGACGTTGAGAGGCTTGCTGCGGAGATTTACCGACTACTTCCGGGTGCCCACGAAGGCTATAGGGAATGGAAAGAGCTTTCGACCCGACTGCCGTCCCTCCTTCGACTGTGCCCACGTGACATTCAAGAATTGACGGCGTTTAAGCTTCAGATCGAGTTCAATGATCGAGGTGAGCCGCATCAGGTAGGGAGGGGACTCTGATGAATAGGCCGAAGAGCACGGCGTACGACAGCTACAACGCGAAATGGATCTCCCCGGATGACGTGGCGAGGACGTTTATTGCTCCACCTCAATTTGGACGGCTTCTCAAACAGCGTAACACCTTGGTTGTCGGCCCTCGCGGAAGCGGTAAGACGACGCTCTTGAAGATGCTCACCGAGCCCGCCCTCCGACGATGGACCGGAAAGAACGCTGAGGAATTTCGATCGCAAATCTCCTACACCGGCGTTTTCATTGCGACCGACGTTAGCTGGAATTCTCAAGTCACCGCACTTGGTGATCAGGGCCTTGGGACTGCTTTGAGGCATCTTCTGCAGATGGCAGCATTAACCGCCCATACTCACAAAGCGCTTGTGGATGCGATGGATGACCGGTTCACAGCGTTGACAAGTGGCCTCCATCGTGACGTCCAATGCGAATCCCTGATCTGCGGGCAACTGGCAAGGATATGGAAGCTGGACCCCCTTATCTTGAGCTTCTTCTCTTTGAAATCGGCCATACGCCTTCGTCTTCAACGGGTGCACGAACTAGCGTTAATGGCAAGGCATGCAGATTCGAGGTCCGCGAACGATCTCCGGCGTTCAAGTTTCCTAGCGATCCCCCTTCTCGTCTCGAGCCGAAATGCAGTTGAGGTTTTTAATGATGCGATGCAGTCGCCTAACCACTGCTGGGCTTTCCTGTTCGACGAGCTAGAATTGATGCCTGGCAAGCTTCGTGAGGAATTATATCGCCATCTACGTACCTTCCCCGGTCCAGTGATCTTCAAGCTCGCGCTCAGTCCTTATGACGATGACATCCCGACGTTGGAATCGCAGACGGGTCCTCGCAAGGACGACGACTACGACTTCATACCACTCTGGTATCCAAAGAAGCGAAAGGCCTACATCTTTTGTCGTGACCTTTGGCACGGCATGTTGTCGAAAACACCTCTCGCAGGAAAGCGGCCCGAGGAAGTGCTTGGACGGTCGCTCCTCGATACGGAGTCTGAGGAGTGGACAAAGCTTGGTACCGCATATACTCGGCAATCCTCGCACTATCGGTATCTTCGCGAGCTCAGCGAAAAAGACCCCAGTTTTCGCGGATATCTGGCTTCACACCGCATTGATCTGGAACGGATCGAGCAGGTGAAAGGCACGGATCGGGCTTCAACCCTTCGAAAGGTGTTCCCATTAGTCGTAGCGCGCGTCGAGCGGCGACGGACCCTCGATATCCGAGATACTGACTCTCCAGCAGGAAAGCTTCGCAGTAGGAAGGTCTCACGACTGTACACGGGCGCGTCGGCCATCTTCGACATTTGTGAGGGCAATCCGCGCCGCTTCATTGGCTTAGTGGGTCGCCTTCTCGAGCGGCTTCCGGACCGTGGTGAGCGCGTCGACGTCACTGCCCAAGCAGATGAAGTCGGCCAGGCAGTGAGTCGGTTCCGTGCAATGCTACGTACGGTGCTAATCCCCGGTACCGTGGCGTCGCACTTAGGCAAAGGACTCTTGTCACTACTAGATCCCATAGGTGAACGATTAAGAGACGCGACGTTACTGGGCGAGTTCTCTCCAGAGCCGCCCGCCACGTTTGTCGTGGATTCGTCCGTTGATGATGCGACAATTGAGTTGATCGGACTCGCCGTGAACTCGGGGGCAATCGTTCATGTTCCTGAAAGGGACGGAGGGGAGGACTTTCTGTCTTCTAAGCGCGTTCGCCAACAACGCTTTCGCCTTTCCTATCTCCTCGCGTCGCACTACGGCATCCCACCTCGACTCGGTCGTAGCATCGGGCTTGGTGAGATCTTCAATTTGACGGACGCTGGTCCGTTGCTATTCCCAGACGAGGCCACCTCATGAACACGAACATCGTCGTGTCGCCCTACTTTTTAGATGTCAACCCGACTTATGATCTCTTTGTCGCGACGCTCGGATATGAGGAACGGGCGAGATTTCTTACTGAGTCCCGGCAATTTCGTGGACGTCAAAACATAGCATGGGCATTTGATGGTTCTCCGATATTCTCCTTTGAGGAGAATCGTAGCGTATTTACATCTGCCGGCTTCCAAATTGTGCCCGACTCGGAGGGCTCACCCGACAAGTTTCTTGACAGTTTGAACTGCTCCCGTGAAGTGGAGCGGCCTATTCATCTGTGCGTGGACATCTCCAGTATCAGTCGGATTCGACTAGCAGCTTGGCTCGAGGCCATCGTGCGTCGGGCGAGCCAGCGAACCTTTCTTGTAGACTTCGTTTACGCGGAAGCGATATTCACTCCTCCTGCGGCCGAAGGTGCCCCGAACACTGCTGTAGGACCAGTACTTCCGATGTTCGCGGGATGGTCATCCGATCCAAACCTACCATCAAGTCTTCTAATTGGATTGGGTTACGAACCGGATCGAGCAATCGGCGCCGTGGAGTACATCGAACCTGCAGAAGTAATTGCGCTGGAACCCGTGAGCGATCAGAAGGAATTCACTTCCGCGCTGAAGGAAGCGAATGCCCAGCTTTGGGCATATTCCCCCTCCCCGCTTCGGCTTGTCTACGCAGTCCAGGAGCCTTTCCAAACATTTATGATGCTGCGTAGCCTGCTGGATCGACTACGCACTCGTTCTCGACCAATCATCTTGCCATTTGGACCTAAAATATTCGCGCTGGTTGCCTTGACTGCAAGCTTGTTTCATCCGTCTGTTTCAGTCTGGCGCGTTTCGGCCGGCGCGCGTGAGAAGCCCGTCCAACGGCGTGCTATTGGCCGGTGTGTCGGACTTACGCTGAGTTTCTCACCGCGGCGGGCGACACTTGCGGCCCGCAGCGAGAATGAGCGCGGATTGGTAATGGCCCTGTCTCCCGACCTTTGACGGATCTTGGACCGAGTGAAACTAGAATGCCCAAGCCCGATAATTTCGTCTCAGTAGTCCAAGCCTTCACGCAAAATCATGAACCGTCGCTCTGGCGTTGCCTGCGTACCTGGCTACCCCTCGCGCCAACAGGCCGAAACAGCGCGCAGACCTGTCGGCGCGTCGTGCGGACACGCTGAAACTGCGCGCGGGCTTGTCGACGCGGCGTTGTTACCTGTCGAAACGCGGCGCGGACAGGTCGAGATCGCGCGCGCGGTTGTCGGCGCGGCGCGCGGACATTTAGAGACGGGTCGGTTACCTGTCGGCGCGAGGAGATTGACGGCCTGCCGCCCCACCCATCTGTGCTAATCGGTGTTCATCTGTGGCACAACGCAAATTATGAAGGATGAATGTTGAAGGATGAAGCGCGCATCCCCCACTGCCCACTGGCAACTATCAACCGTCAACTAACTCATCCCTTTGTTCAGGGATGAAAGGCTCACCTGAAAGGCGATCTGTTCGAGTTGGACGGCGAGGTCTACGGCGTTGAGGGAGATGTCGGGGGGGACGGTTAGAGAGACGGGTGCGAAGTTTAATAGGCCTTTGATGCCGGCGGTGACGAGTTGGTCGGCGACGTCCTGGGCGTAGTCTGCGGGGACGGCGAGGATGGCGAGTTTGATGGATTGTTTTTGGATCGTGTCGTGCAATTCGCTGAGGGGTTGGATGGTGAAGGGGCCGTGCTTGTGGCCGACGAGTTCGGGGCTGGAATCAAAGACGGCGGCGAGGCGAAAGCCTTTGGCATCGAAGCCTTGATAGGCCATGAGGGCGCGGCCGAGGTTGCCGGCGCCGACGATCAGGACGTTCCACGTCTTGTCGGTGCCGAGAATGTGTTTCACCTGGCTGATGAGTTCGTCGACGCGGTAGCCAATGCCGGGGTGTCCGAACTGGCCGAAGTAGGCGAGGTCTTTACGGACCTGTGCGTCGGTGAGGCCGAGCGATTCGCCGAGTTGTTTGGAGGAGATCGTGCGGCGGTCTTTGCGCTTGAAGGTCTCGAGCTGCCGCAGGTAGAGGCTGAGACGACGAACGGCCGGGTTGGGGATCAGCTCAGGTCGCGGTTGATCCATGGGAATCCTGGTGCACCTTGCGAGAATGAATGCTCCGGGGGATTATTTCATCGTGGGGTCGCAATCGCAAGCAGATGTGGTTTTTGCTTGTGGCTTGTGGCTTGTTGCTTGTTGCTTGTTGCTTGTGGCTTGTTGCTTGTGGCTTGTGGATCGGAGTGGCCGCAGGCAAGGTGAAAACTCGACGAGCAGCGGGCAACGCACAACAATCAACACGCAACAATCAACACGCAACAATCATCACGCAACCATCAACACGCAACCATCAACACGCAACAATCAACATGCAAAAGCTGATTTTAATCAAACACGCCGCCCCGCTTGTCGATCCTGCGAAGGCTTCGGATCAGTGGAAACTTTCGGAGGCTGGGCGCGAGCAGGCGAATCGATTGGCGGAGGGGTTGGCGACGATGGAGCTGCGGTCGCTCGTGTCGAGCGAAGAACCGAAGGCACGCGAGACGGCGGAGATTGTGGCGGAGAAGTTGGCGATTCCGACGAGCACGGTGATTGGGCTAAGGGAGCACGATCGCCGAAATGTGCCGCACATGAAGAGCCGGGATTTTATTTCGATGGTGGAGTTGTTCTTTCGCAAGCCGAGCGAGCGCGTGCTGGGAAGTGAGACGGCCAACGAGGCACTGGAGCGATTTTCGCGCGCGGTGGATGATGCGATCGCGGGGGCAAGCGAGGGGAATGTGGGGATCGTGGCGCACGGGACAGTGATCGCGCTTTACCTGGCGGCGCATTCGCAGCGGAATGGGTTCGAACTGTGGCGGGCGATGGGATTGCCGTCGTACGCAGTGATGAGTCTGCCTGAGCGCAACATGGAGCAGGTGGTGGAAAAGATTTGAGAGTTGAGGAACCGCCGATACGCCGAGTAGCGCCGAGAAACATTAGAAACAAAATGCTTGGTCGCGAAGGCGCGAAGTTTTCCGCGAAGTTCGCGAAGAAAGCATTGAAGTAGCACGGGTTTTCAACCCGTGCGTTTTCTTTTCTTGATGAAAGCAGCATGCAAAAGAGTGCACGGGTTGGAAACCCGTGCTACTTGAAGGAAAAATGTTTCCGTTCGCCATGTTCGCGTGTCCTCGCGCCTTCGCGACCAACCATTCCCTCTTTCCTCATCTTTCTCGGCGCTCCTCGGCGCCTTGGCGGTTCCTGAATTACTGCTCGGGATTCGCCGCCATGCGGAAGTCCAAATGCTTGGGCGGTGGGAAGTTCTTGCGGACTTCGTTGCGGATGGCGTCGGTCACCGGCGAGTTGCGTGCGCGGGCGAGTTTCTTTTCCTGCAGGGCGTACCAGTTGTCGGTAAGGCCGACTTCGCCTTCGCGGAGATCGGGGACGACAAGATCGCTCGTGAGGATGCGCTCGGCGCGATCGAGGTCATCCGTCGCGACGGCAGCGCGGGCTTCGATCATGCGGATGCGGCCAACGCTTCGAATTGATGCAGGGAGCGATTCGATAAATCTGACCGCGTCAGCTGGTTGCTTCGCTTGCAGCAAACTTTCAGCGCACTCAATCGCAAGCGGCGGAGAATCGCGCTTGAGCGCGAAAGCGTCGGCCCAAAGTTTTGCGGCTGACTTCGCGTCGCCACGATGACTCGCGAGGACTGCGAGGTTGCGGATCGCCCATGCGTTTAGCTTCGCATCGCGGGAGGCTTGCCAATGTGTCTCAGCGGTCGTTCCGTCGCCCGCCTCGTAGTACATCACGCCAAGGTGCAGGCGGCTGAGCCAGTGATCGCCGAGCGGTCGCGAAAGCGAATCCTGCAACAATTTTCGCCAGCGCATGCCGGTCATCCACGCGCGGGGAGCGTGCTGTGGATCGGTTTCGGGAAGAATTCCTTTCTCGAGTAAATGCAGCCAGGGAGATTGTTCGTCGCCGAGTGAAGCATCGTCGAATGGCATGCCTGTGGGAAAAGTCTCGCCGCGCTTGCGCTCGAGCGCGCCCCACCCACTGCCGCGATGAGCGATCTCTGCTGGCGGATGATCCTGAAGTATTTGTAATGCATCACCGCGCGTCGCGAGTTCCGCCTTGAGATTTGGAATGTGCGACTCGATTTCGTCGCGGGCGAGTTTCCAATCGCGACCATGGATGTGCTGGGCGTCCGCCTGCATCAACCCGTACGCTTCCGTCCACGACCACTCTGCTCGCGCGGGCATGGGCACGCATTCGTATTGCGTTTGCGCGAGGCCGGCCTGAATCTCGACATAGTTGTAGCCGGGCGTGTTGAGAAACTCCTGCCAGCGCCGCCCGCCTGCGCCCATCCCCCAGAGAAAAAGCTTTCTTCCGTGCAAGTTGTTTGATGACGCTTGGATCAGTCCCGTGCCGCTCTTGTCGAGCGCGGTAATCCACGGCACTTGCTCGCGCGGGATGTCATAGAAAAAGTCTGACGATCCGCGAGCGTGGATGGGATAGGTGTTGTCCGATTCGCCGGGCACGCCGAGTCGCGTCATCGCGCCCGTATAGGCGAAGTTGTAGGCGGCGTCAGTGGGCGCGAGCACGCGAACATCTTCGCTCTCCGGCACCGCGATGTTCGACCACCAGTACATCGGAACTGTCTCATCGTTTGGATTGATGACCCGCACGCGCACGAAGAGCCACGGCGAGCCGCTCGGCAGCCAGAAATCCATTTGGTATGGCACTCGGCGGATGCGCTCCCACTCCCACATTCGCAAAATCGGCTCGCCATTTGGCCCATCAACGCGCGCGGCGAACACCGGTGCACACGTGAGCGGCGTGTGGCCGTGCAGACCGATGTTCCATTCCACCCCGCCGCTGAACCACGCATTTCGGATTGCCAGGTTTGCGGGTTGGAAGACGGGATTGCGAAAGAGCAACTCGCGATTGGTTGGCTTGTGGATGAGCGACCACAAGCGTCCGCCGAGGTCGAGGACGAACATCGCGCGCAGCGTTTCGTTTTCCAGAATCGCGACACGAAACTTTCGCGGACGGATGTCGCGGTCGTACCCATCCTGGATCGAGTATGGAAGCACGCCGGTGTCGCAGCCGTAGCCGAGATATGTTCGTGCATCGGGCGGAACAGTCTCGTCGAACTTCACTGGAGACGGTGAATGTCCGCACGCTCGCAATGCGGGGAGTGGATTGTCTGGCCCGAGAGCCGCACCGTTCAATTCAATATCTTCAAAAGAAAGTTGGCTCATCGATTTGAAGTGGTACGCATTTTCAACCTATGCATTTCTAACCGCGGGTGCACGGGTTGGAAACCCGCGCTACGAAACGGGAAAGTTCAGCACCAGTTCAACGAACATTCGCATGCCGACTGCAAGCGATGCGTCGGTGAAATCAAACCTGTCGCTGTGCAACGGAGGGTAGCTCGTGCGGTCGTGCGGCTGCACGCCGACGAGGAAAAAGCAGCCCGGGACGACCTGCAGGTAATACGCGAAATCTTCGCCGCCCATCGCGGGCCGGGCCGCGGGCATGTAGCGGTCCGGGCCGAGCTCCGTTCGCGCGATCTGTGCGACGTAGTCCGCCATCGCCGGATCATTAATTGTGGCGGGGTAGCCGTCGAGCCATTCGAACTCCAGCCGGCAATCGTTCGCCGCGGCGATGCCGGCGCAGCGGCGCTCGCACGATTCGCGGATCATCTTGCGCGATTCGACGGTGAGCGTGCGCGCGGTTGCTTCGATGCGTGCACTGTCGGGGATGACGTTGGTGGCAGTGCCGGCGTGAAAGATGCCAACGGTGACAACGGCAGAGTCGGTTGGATCCATCTCGCGGCTGACAAACTGTTGAAGGTTCAACGTCGCTTCACACGCGGTGATGATCGGATCACGACCGAGATGCGGAAACGCGCCGTGGCACCCGCGGCCGACGAAGTTTGCGACGAAATTATCGGTAGCGGCAAGCAGCGGCCCCGGCCGCGTTGAAACCATGCCGACGGGCAAGCCAGGCCAGCCGTGCAACCCGAAGATCGCTTTCACTTTCGGGCCAACGCTGCCATCAAGCACACCGGCTTTCACGAGCCGATACGCCCCGCCGCCGCCTTCTTCGGCGGGTTGCCAGATGAACTTCACGCAAACGGGCAATCGATCTTCCATTGATTTGAGCAGCGCCGCAACGCCGAGCAATGTGGCCATGTGACCATCGTGTCCGCACGCGTGCATGCGTCCGCTGTGATGGCTCGCGTAAGGCAGACCGGTCTGTTCGTGAATCGGCAGTGCGTCGATGTCGGATCGCAGCGCGATGCAGGGCTTGGAAATGTCGCCGATCCACGCGATCGTCGCCGTCGGGGCATCCGGCACGCCGGCGATGTATTGAATGCCAATGCGATCCAGTTCTGCGCGAATTGCTTTCGCGGTTTCAAACTCTTCGAATGCGAGTTCGGGAATCTGATGAAGGCGGTGGCGCAGCTCTGTAGATCGTTGGACCTGTCGGTGCAGTAGTTCGTCGGCAAGCATCGAACGAAAGGCTAATGGGACGATGCGAGGGCTGCAAGTCGGGTTGCGAGCGATGCGGATTCTGATGTGCACAACCGCCCAAGCTTCGCTCTCTTGCAGCAGCACACAGCCGAGGGCGGGTGTGCCGCACGGTCTAACCGCGCCACTGCGCTCCAGAATCGTCCAGGCTCTGTGCCGACGCATCGGGCTGCTCATCGGTTGAATACCCGATCGCGATCATCGAGAGAATTTGCCACTGCGTTTGACCGAGGCCCAGAAAGTTTCGCGCTTCATCGTCGTAGAATCCGCCAAGATTGTTGCAGGCGAGCCCGAGCGCGTTTGCGCCCAGGGTCAATCGCTGCGCGACGACGCCCGCTTCGAGGTGCGCCAATCGATATAGATCCGGCCCAGCCTGCGTCATCAAGCCTTGGAGATTCGCCGCGAGGAAACAGACCGCGGGCGCGTGGGCGATGTTTTTGTTTTGCAGCGCGAGATGCCCTGCCTGCAGGCGAAAAGTTCCACGCGTGAGATTGGTCCACGTGTCCCACGGCGGATGGTAATACCAGATGCCGTTGTCCATTCCGGTGACATCACTGACGATCCAGAACGGCCGCACGGCTCCGACGTAATTCCCATCCGGATGAAAAGGGAAGTACGTCCCGCCGCGGAAGGCGAGCTTCGAGAGCCAGAGGAATGGATCACGCGGAACGGCTTTCCATTGAAAATCGAGTGCGCTGCGTCGCGTCGCAAGAACAGCGCTCAGGAACTCGCCACCGTGCGGTTCCTCAAGCAGTGGCATCGTGATGCGCTTCGCCTGCGAAGGCAGTGGATCGAGTTCTGTCGTCGGCGGACGGATTTCGCGTAGCGTGATTCCGGGCGCGACGCAATCTTCATGCGCGGCGAGGATCGACCCATAGGTGACTTTGCTGGGGCACGTCACCGGCCGATCGATAAACTCCAGCGGCTTGACCTCCGCTCCGGGTTCGCGCGGGGGAAGCGGCACATCCACTTTATCCGCCCAGACGACCATGCCTTGCACCGACTCCGCCTGCGAGAAGAGCGCGTCCTGCGGCACGCCGATCAGTTCGGCCATGTTTGCGTCATTCATGCTCAGCCGCGTGATCGTCTGAATGCCCAACCCGCAGGCGCTTTGCACGATGTTTTCGATCAGTTGACCAGCATCGAGCAGCGCGTAGCGATAGCCGCGTTTGCCAAACTTCCACGCAGAGCGGCAGAAAACCGATGAGACGAACAGCGCGCCCGCGCTTCGTTTGAGAAACTCGAGATCCGGCCGACCGCGCTTGATGGTGAACAGCGTGTCATGGCCGTCGCGAAGCTTTCGAAGCGAAAACTCTTTCGAAGAATAATGATAAAGCCCCGGCTCGAGCCCTTCGATCGCGAACGCGGCCACGTACATCTCGAACGGAAACAATGCGCTGCTGCTTGTGCACGTCCGCAACCAGAACTTGCGCGCACCATCGGTGACGCGCTTGGTCTGACCATTCGACATGAACAACCACGTCGCCAGCGTTTTTAGATCGTGCGGGGGATTGAGCAGGCTGTCGGGCAACGCATCGCGATGATGCGCAAGCAACGAAATGGTTGGCACAGCGGCGTCGAGCAACGTCCTGGGTAGCGCAGTGCGCGGATGCTCGACGAACACCAGGTTTGTATCGGGTGGACTGGCCGCGTCGGTCTCAACCGTCCGCGAGAGCGAGCCATGAATGTGCTTGGTCGAATGATGAAACTCGAGAACCCGCTCAACTCGATCAAGAAGGTGACGTGGCAAGGTCATGCGAAGCCCGCGCGCAAGGCCCCCGTCCAAAAACATTCTATACGATGTCCAGTCGGTATGGGATGCGCGGCCGCACTTCGTACACCAACCCAACTCCTGTTGGGCCCGCGCCAGCGGCGCTTTATAAGCGTTGATTTAAAACATCTGGTCCAGCACATCCTTCAGTGGCATTTGCACGCACGTGAATATTGGCGTGTCGCGCAGGGTGTATTTGCTGCTTTGCGTTTCGCGAAGCTTCATCACCAGGTCGAGAAAGTCTTTCGGTTCGTCCGTTTCAAATGCGACGACGAATTCCTGGTCGTCTAGCCCGAAGCTGTAGGTCGTATTGAGCTTGACGCTCGGGAACTCGTTGCCGATTTTAATGTGGCCGTCCATCAACTCCTGACGCTTTTCGAGCGGCAGCAGGTACCAGTCGCGGGTTTTGACGAAGGGGTAGACGAACAAGTACTTCCGCTTACCCGGCATGATGTGCGTGCGACTCTCGGCCGTGTGAAACGGATCAAGCTTGTCGATGTACATGCTGCGCTTCGTCATCGCCACGAACGAATGCGGCGTGCGAAGATACCCGCCGAGTGTGGTCTTGTTGATCGCTGCGGTCTGAGATTGAAAATCGTCAGATGAAAGACTGATACGCCACAGAAGGAGATCGCAGTCCGGCCGCAGGCCGACGGTGCTGTAGCTGAGGCAAATCAAACCTGTCGACTTCTCGACAGCTTCGACGAACTCATCACGCGCGCGATCCTTTTCCGCACGCGGAAGGCGACGGAATTCCGGATCAAGCTTGTGAAAGGAGAAGTTAACTTTCCAGCACAGTGGGATCCGAAGCTTGGAATTCACGTGACTTGAAGTCGCGGC
>JADMIO010987981.1_pt1 | contig 17902 bp, 12 predicted proteins | sample 8958161 | NCBI WGS metagenome assembly JADMIO01 (sample SAMN16585339, study PRJNA669376) | soil metagenome | isolation source: Crop rotation soil | place: USA: Cullars Rotation, Alabama | collected 2011
GCGACAACTTGTCCACGTGGAATTCTAAGCTTAGGATCCCAATGTGCTGGAAAGGGTCGGCTGGAGCTTCCCGCCCATCTGCGGCTCGAGCTTTCCCGTCTTGGCGTTGGGCGCCCAGATCTCCCCCAGGCAGATGCGGCACGAGGCCACGATCGACAGCCCGTCGTGGTAGCAGTACTGCGGGATGGCGATGGCGTTGGCGTTCGCCACCTGCAGGATCATCGGCGCGGGGGGGCCCGGCGAAAACTCGCACTTCTTCCCGTTGATCGTGATCGTCGGCATAGGGGCGGATGATAGTGGCGCACGCCCGGGTGAGCCGGGCCGTCCCGGGCCCGGCATCAGCGGAGACCGCCAACAATCGATGCACCACAGGAGCCCGCCCATGCGCCCCACCTTCGTCCTCGCGTTCTCTCTCGCTCTCGCCGCGACGGCCCTCGCCCGCCCGCTCGCTACCGAGCAGCAACCCGCCCCTACCGGCACGGTCGCCCTTCCCCCGACTCTCACCGTCACCGCCGACGCCCACGTCAACGCCGCCCCGGACCTCGCCACCGTCCGCCTCGGCGTCTTCGCCCAGGAAAAGGAAGCCGCGCCCGCCCAGTCCAAAGTCAACGAAGCCCTCGCCAAGATCATCACCGCCATCCGCGGCCAGGGCGTCCCGCCCGAGCAGATCCAGACCTCCGGCCTCTCGCTCACCCCCGTCTACAACAACCCGCGCCCGCAGCCCAACGGTGAAACCACCGAACCCCGCATCTACGCCTACCGCGCCGACTCCACCATCTCCATCCGCCTCAACGACCTCAAACGCACCGGCGCCGCCATCGACGCGGCGCTGGCCAACGGCGCCAACCAACTCCAAGGCGTCTCCTTCGGCCTCCAGGACGAAACCGCGGCCAAGATGCGGGCCCTCCGCCAGGCCGCGGCCAGCGCCCGGGCCAAGGCCACCGCCATGGCCGAAGCCCTCAACGTCCGCCTCGTCGAGCTGACCGACGCCTCCGAGGGCGGCGCGAACATCATCCGCCCGATGTACGAGCAGTTCGGGCGGGGGATGGCGATGGACGCGAGCGTCGCCCCCACCCCCATCGAGCCCGGCCAGCTCGACATCTCCGCCTCCATCACCCTCCGCTACCGCATCGCGCCGGCCGAGCAACGCTGACGCGCAAGAAAGCCGCGGGCGGGACGACCCATCCCCGCCCGCGGCCCAGATCCAACACCAACCAACACACGCCCTATGGGCAGCCCGCGGCGAACTTCTGGAGGAAGCACGAAAAGTCCGCGACATTGAGCACCGGCGCCGCCGTCGAAAGGTCGCAGTTCGCGTACGGGTCCGAGGCCGCGAACTTCTGCAGGAAGCACGAGAAGTCCGCGATGTTCAGGACCGGCGCCGCGCTGGAGCCGTCGCAGTTGGCGTAGCACACAGCGCCAGCCGATCGGCGCCACACACCCGAGGCCTCCGCCGCGGGACGCCCCGTGCCCGGCACGCCGCCCACCCACCCGTAGTCCCCGTCGATGAACGCCATCGAATAGAACGCCCGGTGCGGTGGCGGAAGCTCGCGGTTCCAGGTGGCGCCGCCGTCGGCCGTGCGGGCAACGTACCCATCGACCGAGCCGTCCAGCCCCGCCACCCACGCCACCTGCGCCGAGAACGCCTTCACCTTGAGCAGCGATCCCGTGCCGAGGATCGTCGCCGTCGGGATCGAGACGCGGGTCCAGGTCGCCCCGCCGTTGCTGGTCTTCAGCACCCACGGCATCAGCGTGCCGTCGTTGGACGCCGTCCCCACCACCCAACCCGTGTTGGCGTCGCTGAACGACACGCTGTAGAACCGCGGCCCGGTGCCCCCCTGGTCCATCTGCACCGTCCAGCTCGCGCCGCCGTCCGTCGTCTTGATGATCCGCCCGTTGATCCCCACGATCCATCCCGTGCTCGCGTCCACAAAGGTCACGTCGAGCCACGTGCCGAACGGGAACGGCTCGGGGATCGTCTGCCAGCTCTGCCCCCCGTCAACGGTGCGGACCATGTAGGGCGTGTACGAGAGAAGGTCGCCGCCCACGGCCACGGCGTGCTGCATGTCCGTGCCCCAGACGGCGCGGAACGCCCGGTCGTCCCGCTCCGGCGGCGCGGTCATCGTCCAGCTCATCGCGCCGTCGGAGGTGGTGAAGATACGCTGGTGGCCCTCGAAGTTCGCCCCGTCAGTGCCCACGCCCCAGCCGTTCGTGTGGTCCACCATGTGCAGGGCGGCCGCGGTCATGTTTGACGGACGCGTCCGCGTCCAGTGATCGCCTCCGTCGGTCGAGATGTTGATCAAGCCCCGATCGCTGAGCTCCCACACGTGCTGGCGGTCGGTGGCGACGAGCTGGCTTGCGACGCCGGCATCACCCTGCTGACGGAGCGCCCAGGTGGCGCCCGCATCGGACGTCGCGGCGATCACCCCGTCAAGGCCGACGGCGATGCCCCCCTGCCCGTCGAATACCTCGATCGCGTTCAGCGAGACCGAAACGCCGCTGGGGCCCGCGGGGATATTGAGCGGACGCACCGCCCAGCTCTGGCCCCCGTCGCTGGTGGTCAGCACCGAGCCGATGCCCGGCCCCACCGCCCACCCGTGCAGGGCGTCGCGGAAGTGCACGGTCGCGACCCACGCCGGGAGCGTGGAAGACGTCCACGAAGCGCCCCCGTCGCGCGTGTGCAGCAGCGTGCTGCCGCCCACCGCCCAGCCCTCCAGGGGGCTCACGAAACTCACGCCGGTCAGGAACGCCGACGCGCCGGGGTCCTGCTCGGTCCACGTCGCCCCGCCGTCAATGGTGGCGATGATGGCGCTGCTCGAGCCCACCGCCCAGCCGTGCATGGCGTCCACGAAATCGATGGCGCTCAGACTCTTCCCCGCCGCGGCCGGCACCGCCTGCCCGGTCCAGCTCGCCCCCCCGTCCGTGGTGCGGGCGATGCAGTCGGCCCCGCACGCCCATCCGCGCAGGGGATCGACCAGGTCAACGTCCCTCAAGGTGTTCAGCGGGCCGGTGCGCGTGCCCACCCGCCAGGTGCGCCCGTCGGTGGTGTACAGCGTGGAGTTGCCGACCACGACGCCGCGCGTCGCATCGACGAAGCTGACGGCGTTGAGCAGTGCCTGCGTGCCCGACGGCTGAACGTCCCACGTGAGGCCGCCGTCGGCGGTGTGAACGATGGCGCCGTTGTCCCCGACCGCCCAGGCCTCCGACGCGGAGACCATGTCAACGCTGCGCAGCGATTCGGGCGTGGGGAGCGGAGAGAGAAGCCGCCACGACACCTGGGCTGAGGCGCCCGCGCCGAGTGCGGCCCACGCGACTACGACGGATACCGCAAGAACCCTTCGCATGACGCCCTCCCGGAACGGAAGATGAAAGGACCCGCCCGAGGAGCAACGCTCCCGGGGGGCACAGGCGCCTCGGTGACGCCCGCCTTCCCTCATGCGACGTTCGGGGTTGGGGATGATCAGGCCTGAAGTTTCGCCCGACCTGCGATGAAACACACGCTTCTCGCCTTCGGGCCACCAGGGCACTCGGTGGGCCGATCGCGAAATGGCACCTCAACCGTGACACTAGTTTCACGCACCTTTGGGGCGGGAAACTAGTGCTGTCCTCGCGGCGGCTGCCCCTGCACCAATCACACTCCATGGAGATATGGCACTTCAATCCGCCACTAATCGGCGAACCGCCATGCATTCGTGTCAGACCTGAAGACGTATGACTCGAGTCCGTTCTTGACGCTGAACCAAAGAGAGAACCCGTATCCGCTGCTCCGACTCTGGTAACCCCAGCGCCGGTCGCCGGCGACAGGCGGCTCAATGACCGGAAGATACGTCGGAACCAGCTCATCGAGCGAGCTCGGGTAGGTCCCCTTGCGCACCCTGTGCTGCTCGAGCGCACGCACGATCCGGCTTCCGATCAGCTCCGACTCGCTGGTGAGTTCCGGGGTCCATCGCGGGTATGCGATGCCCATGACAATGGCCGGGCCGAAGTGGATCGCCAGGACGGTGGCAACTGTGAGGGCCACGAAACAGGCGACGATCCACAGGGCCGTGGGGCTGCGCATTCGCCCCGCCCGATTCACGGGCACCCGCCCGCATACGCCTGCAGGAAGCACGTGAAGTCCGCCACGTTCAGCACCGGCGCCGCCGTGCTCCCGTCGCAGTTCGCGTAGGGGTCGTTCCCCGCGTACCGCTGCAGGAAGCACGTGAAGTCCCCCACGTTCAGCACCGGCGCCGAAGTGCTCCCGTCGCAGTTCGCGTAGCACCCCACCGTCAGCGTGCCCGCCGAAGACGCCTGCGTGCCGCACGCGCTCGTCACGAGAACGTCGTACGTCCCCGCGTCCGCCGCCGTCACCGACGCGATCGAATAGGTCGGCCCCGTCGCCCCCGCGATCACGCTCCCGTTCTTCCGCCACTGCCGCCCCGTCGCGCTCCCGGTCACCGAGAATGAGGCCGGCTGCCCGCTCGACACGGTCTGCGTCGCCGGAACCACCGCGAACGGCGAAGAGCACGTGTACGCCGTCAGCGGCACGTTGTCGATCCGCACGCCCGCCGCCCCCGGCGCCACCACCGCCTCGTCGCACGTCACCACAAACCGGAAGCGGACCGACTGGCCCGCCGCCGCCGGCGGCAGCACCACATCGACAGTGACGTACGCCGGAGTAGCCGTCGTCCCCGCCGAAAGCCCCGTCCACGACGGGCGCCCGCCCGCCGTCCCCGAGTACGCGCCCGAAGCGAAGCCGCCCCCCGCCGCCAGGATGTCCTGCCACGCCCCGCCATTCACCGCCGGGTTGCTGATCTCCAGCACGCACGCGTCGAACGTGTTCTCGAGGTTGTACAGCAGCCGGAACGCAAAGTGCGTCCCCGCCGCCGCCACGAACCGGGGCGGCGTCACCAGCGTCGCGGTCCCCGGCGTGTCCACGTCCGGCACGAACACCGCGTTGGGGGCGCTGCTCGGCTGCGTCGAGGAGGTCACCCAGTCCACCTCGGCCCCGGTGTGCGTGCTCGTCCACCCCGCCGGCAGCGCCGGAGGCGTCGTGGTGTCGAAGCCCTCGACCACCGTCGCCCCCGGCACGCCCGTCGTCAGCACCAGCCCCGCCGTCTGCGACCCCAGCGCGCTGCTCAGCCCGATCGACACCGACACCACCGAGGCGCACGGCGTCGCGCACGGAACGGTGTAGTTGATCGTCCGCGTCACCGTCGCCCCGCCCGCCAGGTCCCCGTAGCTCACGAACCCGCCCGCCACCGTCGCGCTCACGCCGGTCACCGCAAAAGCGTTGGGGTTCGTCACCGGGATCGAGAGCACCAGCGTCTCCCCCGGCTCGGGGAAGCCGTTCCCGTTCCCCGTCGCGCCGTCGCTGAACGTGACCACCCCCACATCCAGGCGCGGCATCGAGAGCTCCCACAGCCCCCGCCCGTACGTCCCCGCCGCGATGATCTTCAGGCCCTCGTTCACCTCGAGGTCCGTCACGCGGACGTTCGGCAGCCCCGCCCCCACCACCGACCAGCTCACGCCCAGGTTGGTGGACCGGTACACCTGCGCATCGGTGCCGACGTAGATCACGTCGTCCGCCGTCCCCGCCCCGTTCACCACGAGCGAGACGCAGTTCGTCGGCAGGTCCGGCAGGTTGCCCGAGATGTCCGTCCACGACACCCCCGCGTTGGCCGTCCGGAACACGTGCCCCACGTCCGAGGCCGTGTTGAAGCGGTCCCGCACCAGGTACGCGATGTTCGAGTTGGTCGGGTCCACCGCGATCCGCTTGAAGTGGTCGTCCACGCCCGCCGGGTTCCGCTGCGTCCACGTCGCGCCCCCGTTGGTCGTCACGAAGACGCCACCCGCCGCCGTCGCGTAGATCGTCCCGGCGCTCGCCGGCCCCACCGCCATGTGATCGATCCCGCCCGGGAACGTGAACGTGTCGCCGCTCAGGCGCGCCCACAGGTCGGCCTTCGTCGTCGTCTCGTTCGCGACGTTGCTCCCCAGCAGCAGGCGCGCCGTGTTCGCCGGGTCAATGAAGAACGGCGCATAGAACAGCGCCGACGAGGAGTTCACCAGCCCGTTCACCTTCGAGGAGAACGTGAATCCCCCGTCGTCCGACCGCCGGAACCACGCCGAGCTCCCAAAGCTGCCCACGGGCGAGATCCGGTACACCGTTGTCGGCGACGCCGGGTCCACGCGGATCATCCCGCCGTCGCCCCCCTCCACCAGCGACCACGCCAGGTTGTTGTTGAACCGCGACGTCCCGTTGTCCTGGCTCCCGCCGAACGCCACGTCCGGCGTCGAGGGGTCCAGCGCAATCCCCACGAACTGCGTCAGGCACAAGTTCGTGTTCAGGTCCGTCCACTGAATACTGCCCAGCGTCGCATCGTCCAGCCGCCACACCCCGCCGTCGTTCCCGTCGATCAGCCGCCCCGACGCGTCGAAGCAGATGCCGTGGTGGTCCACGTGCGGGCCGTTCCCGTTCGCGCCCGTCCCGATCGCGGTCCAACTCGTGCCCCCGTTCTCGCTCTTGAGGATGTGGTTCGACCCCGCGGCGCCCGACGCGTACACAATGCTCGGGTTCGTCGGGCTCACGATCAGCGCCGTGTCGTACCACCCCTGGCTGCTGAGGTAGTTGGGAACCCCCGCGAGCGCCGTCCACGTCGCCCCCGAATCGGTGGACTTCATCATCTTGTACAGGCCGCTGTTGGTCCCGTGCGTGATGGCCGCGTACAGCGTCCCCGGGCTCGACGGCGCCAGCGCCACCCGGATCCGCCCGTTGAGCACGTCGCCCGAGGGGAAGTTCCCCGCCAGCGCCCAGCTGCCGCCCCCGTTCGTGCTCTTGTACACCCCGTTGAGCACGTTCCCCGAGCGCGCCCCCACCGCCATGTACACCGTCTGCGGGCTCGCCGGGTTCACGACCACATCCGTGAAGTCGATGCTCGTCGAGATCGCGGCGGTCGTGTTCGTCCAGTTCGCGCCCCCGTCGGTCGTCTTCCAGATCCCCCGGTTCCCCGACAGCCCGTTGCTCCCCCCGGCGATGGCGGCGTACGCCACGTTGGCGTTCGTCGGGTCGATCGCGATCTGAGACACGGAGCGCCGGTCGAACACCGAGTTCCCCGTCATCGTCCACGTCGCCCCGCCGTCGGTGCTCTTCAGGATGCCGCGCCCGTACATCGAGTCGGCCGAAAAGTTCGCCTCGCCAGTCCCCGCGTACACCGTGTTCGGGGCCGACGGTGCCACCGCGATCGCCCCCATCACCAGCGTCGCCTGCCCGTCCGTCTGCGCCGTCCAGCTCGCCCCGCCGTCCGTGGTCTTCCAAACCCCGCCCCCCGCCGCGGCCGCATACAGAATGTTCGCGTTCGTCGGGTGCCCCGCGACCGCCGCCACCCGCCCGCTCACTGGCATCCCGCCCGCCGTCTGCCCGCCGAGGATCGGCGCCGGCCCCAGACACGTCCAGGTCGTAACGCTCAGCGGGATCGACGTGGACCGCGCCGGCGCCGTCACGATGCGCGCCGGGATGTACCCCTCCAGCGGCACCATGTCCGGCGGCGACTTCGGCGCGTCCCGCCCCACCTGGCCCTGCGCCGCCGAAAGGCCCAGGACCGTCCCCGCGGCGATGGCCACCGCGCGCACCCGCATCGATTCGATCGTGTTCATGGCTTTCGGACTTCCGCTAGAGGCACCGACGACGATCCAGGGCCGAGCAGCCCTTCAAGATACGCCCGCCGCGCATTCCGGCCCCCTGCAAAACCGCAAAACCACCCGGGGACCCGCACCCCACAGCCCCAAAACAAACGGAGCCCACGCACCCGCGTGGGCTCCGGGAACTCACCGTGCCTTGCGTCGGCGCTTCAGTGCGGCCCGTGCCCGTGGTGGCTCGCCGTCCGCAACCCCTCCATGAACACCAGCATGTCGCGGGCGTCGGTCACCCCGTCCCCGTTCAGGTCCGCGTGCCCGTCCCCGTAATCGCGGACGAACTTCGCCGCGTCCGCCATGGTGATGCGCCCGTCCCCGTTCCAGTCGGCCGCGCTCTCCGTGCAGTTGGCGTTCTCGCACGCCTCGTGGTCCCCGCGGTACACGCCCTGGGCCGCGTGGCACGCGCCCCTCGTCAGCACCGAGCAGCTCTGGTCGGGGAGGCAGCACGCCCCGGTGGGCACGGCGCAGTTCGCCGCCCCGCAGCTCACCCCGTTCCCCGCGTACGTCCCGTTCTTCCGCACGCACTTGGACTGCTTCATCACCGTGCAGTGCCCGTCGTCAAAGCAGCACGCGCCGCGGTTGGAAGCCGGCGGCGGGCACGCCCCGTTCCCGCAGTGGCTCCCGTCGCCCCCGTACACCCCCTCCTCCTCGGCGCACTGGGTCCGAGTCATCACGCGACAATGCCCGTCATCCAGGCAGCACCGCCCACGGTCGGGCTCCGGGCACCCCGCCGTGGCACACGGCACCCCGTCCCCCTTGTACGTCCCGCTCTTCTGAGCGCACTCCGCCGGGGTCTTCTGCGCACAGTGACCCTCCCCGAAGCAGCACGCCCCCCGCGGCGGCTGCGGGCACGCGGCCGCGGCGCACGCCACCCCATCGCCCCGGTACGTCCCGCCCTGCCCGGTGCAGTCGCTCGGACGCAGAACCGCGCAGAACCCGCTCGGGAAGCAGCACGCCCCCCGCGCCGGCTGCGGACAGTTCGCGGCCGCGCAAGTCACGCCGTTCCCCCCGTACGTCCCGCCGTTGGTCGTGCAATGCGCCTCCGTGAGCGGCAGGCAGAGTCCCGACGGGAAGCAGCAGGCCCCCCGCGGAACCTGCGGGCAGTTCGCGGCCGCACAGGTCACCCCGTCCCCCGCGAATGTCCCCCCGAACTGGGCGCACCGGCTCGCGCTGAGCACCACGCACACGCCGCTGGAGAAGCAGCACGCCCCGTTCCCCGTCGGCGGGGCGCAGGCCGTCGCGTTGCACGAGGTGTTGTCACCCCGGTACGTCCCCTGCTGCGATGCACACGCCGCCGCCGTGGTGACAGAGCAGGTCGTCCCCACGCAGCACGCCCCCGTCGCCGGCTGGGCACAGTTGGCATTCGCGCACGCCACGTTGTCCCCCGCGTACGTCCCGCCCCCGGCCCCGCACAGGGCCTGGGTCAGCACCGCGCACGACCCATTGGCGAAGCAGCACGCCCCCGTCGCTGCCGGCTGCGGGCAGTTCGCGTTCGCGCACGCGACGTTGTCACCTTGGTACGTCCCGCCCCCGGCGCCGCACAGCGTCGCCGTCAGCGCCGCGCACGTCCCGTTGGAAAAGCAGCACGCCCCGGTCACCGGCGCCTGGCAGTTCGCCGCCTCGCACGCCACCCCGTTCCCGGCGTACGTCGCCTGCAGCTGCGCACACCGCGCCGCCGACACCTGCGTGCACAGACCGGTCGCGAAGCAGCACGCCCCCGTCGGCGCGGGCGGCGGGCAGGTCACGTTCGCGCAGTCCACGCCGTCGCCCTGGTACGTGCCCAGGGCCACTGCGCACAACGTCTGGGTCGTGCTGATGCACGTCCCCTGCTCGGTGCAGCAGGCGCCGGTGGGCGCCTGGCCGCGCGCAGCGCCCGCGGCGCACGCCAGCAGACACAGACCGACACCGACGCACGCCGACCACCACTTGCGGTTCATCGAAGTTCTCCTCTCTCGACTCGGCCTCTTTCGGGCGCGCCGGAACGGCGAAACGCCCGCACTCCAGGGCAAAGCGTTCACCCGGATTTCCCGCGCGTAAAGAGGGGAAAACGCTTCTCACGCTCAAATTTGTGGCGGGGGCCAAACTACCCAGATTGACACGGCGCCCCGCGCCTACTTCGCCCGGCCACGCAGGTCGCCGCGGGGGAGCAGGCCCATCATCAGGCAGAGGGCGCCACCGGCGATCAGCCAGGGCCTCGTCAGGTCCGAACCGGTCAGCCGCTCGAGGAGCGATCCGGTGGCCCGCCGCTCGGGGAGCACCAGCGGGGCCGGCTCCAGCGTGGGGAAAATCGACGCCCGCTGCGGGGCGGTCAGGAGGTCCGGGGTCTGGAGGGCGATCGTCCTGCCCTGCGGGATCAGGTTCAGCTGGCTCGCCGCCAGGGCCATCACCAGGCTGGGCTCCTCACGGTCGAGGGCATCCAGATAGTCTCGATATTTCCCGATCCGCTCCCCACGGTGCCGCTCCACCGCCATCAGCCGGTCCCGCTCGATCTGCACATCCTCCAGATCGTCCATCGCCGGAATCAGGATCGTCGCGGCCAGAAGTGCCATTCCCGCAAGGAGATAGAGCCACCCCGGGTCGAGGTACGCGATCGGGGGCTTTTCTTGGGAAGCGTTCATGGTGGGCTGGGAACCGTCTTTCTTTATCGGCACGCCCCAATCGCGGCCAGCAATCCCGGTCACCCGGACCCGCACCCCGTTCAGCCCGCGTCCAGACACCGGCCGCCGGGTGATTGCCGGCTCATGTCACCCTCACCCTCTGCTCAGAGAGCGCCGGGAAGATGCTCCACCATGATTGACAACTACCCCCCCAGCCAGTCCCCCAAGCGCCCATCCTCTGCCAAGACCGCCCGCCCCGCCGCCAAGGCCTCCCGGCCGATCGCGGCCAAGGGCAGCGAGCTGGCCGAATACCTCCGGCAGATCCGCGAGATCCCGCTGCTGACTCCCGAAGAGGAGCGCGAGCTGATCACCAAGGCCCGGCGCGACGGGTGCGAATCCGCCCGCGAACGTCTCGTCCTCGGCAACCTCCGGCTGGCGGTGTACATCGCCAAGCGGTACTCCGGCCTGGGCGCTCCGCTGCAGGACCTGGTCGAGGCCGCGAACGTCGGGTTGCTGATGGCGGTGGACAAGTTCGACCCCGACCGCGAGGCGCGGTTCGCGACGTACGCCCAGTGGTGGATCCGGCGGTCGATCTTCAAGACGCTCTCCGATCACGGCTGCATGATCCAGATGCCGCAGGATGCGCGCCGGGCGGTGCGGGCCTGCAAGGATGCGGTCGAGAAGCTGCAGGCGAGGCTCGGGCGGCCGGTGACGGCCGACGACCTGGCGATCGACGCCGCGGACACGGGCATCCCGCAGACGGCCCGCTTCGCCCTCGCCCCCACCACCGTCGGCTTCCCCGATGGGAACGAGGATGACGGGCGGGCGATGGAGCTGCCGGATCCCGATGCGCTGCCGAGCGACGACCACGCCGCGCTCGGGGAGCTGAAGGCGCGGCTGAAGGAAGTCCTGCCGGCCCTTTGCGGGCACGAGGGGGAGATCGTTCGCCAGCACTTCGGGCTGGAGGGGGATGACCCACGCACGACGCGGGAGATCGCCCGCGAGCTCCGGTTGAGCGAGCGGCAGGTGCATCAGCTCCTCAAGAGCGCGCTGACGCGCCTCGCCATGCTGCTCAGTCCCGAGGAGCGGCAACCCATCCGGACGACGCGGCTGGTGTAGCTCTTCTTCCGAGCGAGCCGGGCCGTCCCGGGCCCGGTTTCGACGAGCGGCGAGCGCCAGCGACCCGTCGCCCCCGATTACGCGCCGCACGCGTCCGCACCCCGCCTCGTCCTCGCCCGGAGGGCGCGCGAACGTTGCCAGGGGCGCGGCCGCCGCGCAGCGATGGCCCGCCCCTGGAAAGCCTTTTCCAGCTCTCCCCGCCCCGAACGGGGCGGACGAACCCACCGCCCACCCCTTCCTCCATGTTCCGATTCCCTCTTCCCCCGCCAAAGCCTCAGTCTTCCGAAAACGGATAAACCGCCGGCGCATACGGCTGACAGATCGCCATCACCACCTCCCCAAGCCTGTCTATCTCCGCCTGATCAAATGCACCACCAGACGCGATGCGCAGCGTCGCGTCGTAGCTCCCCAGCATCCCGTTCTCACCCTCCCGCAGCCAGACCGCCAGCACCGCCGTGTCCCCGTTCCGCAGTTCGCGGGTAAAGGTCATCGGAAGGCCCGCGCCGGTCACCGGTCGGTACCCCGCCGCCTCCAGCTTGACCGGGATTTCGCGAGACGCGTCCGCGAACGTGCTCGTAGAGCGGGCCAGCTCGCGGGGGACAGCCCTGTTGAACGTGCCGCCGTGCGCTTGCCAGATTTCCGGTCCAGCCCTCTGGGACTGACAGCACGCCAGCGCGCCCATGGCCACCGAAGCACCCGCGATCTTCCGCAGCCGAGTGTGGAGTGTCATATTGAAGGAGCGCGCGGGCGCCAGAATCGTTCGCCAAAACGCGCCGCACAAATCGTACACTCGGACTGGCACAAGCCCGCGCACGCCTCTCTGCTCTTCTCTTCTCTCTCCCCCATGCCCACCCCCACCCAACTCCGCCGCGCCCTCGCCTCCCAGAACCTCCCCTGCCCCGCCTGCCACTACAACCTCCGCGGCAACGAATCCCTCATCTGCCCCGAATGCGGCACCCCCGTCACCGCCCGCCCCGCCCCGTCCGACGCCGCCTGGCGCCTCGGCCTCGCCGGCATGCTCGCCACCTACGCCTGCCTCGGAGCCATCGTGGCCCTCGCAGTGAGCCGGACCGTCTCGGGCCCGGCTTCTCTCCCCGCCCACCTCATCCCCGCGACCCTCGCCGCGCTCTTCCTCTCGACCGCCCGCACCCGCATCACCCGCTGGCGCCGCACCCGCCGAGCCCTGGGCCACCAACCCCCGCACCTCCGCCAGCAGCGAGCCGCCGCCTGGTGGGCCGCGGCCGCGCTCGCCGGACTGCTGCTCCTCGCACTTTCCCGCCCCCACTGACCCCCACCCGCCGGCCCGTGCCTGGTGCGCTGGACCGTTCCGGAGCGCCAACTTCGACTCCGCTCCAATAATGGCACCTAGTTATAGCCACAGTCAAGTGACGAGGAACATCGCGTAGCTTGCAGTCCGCCTCATCTTGAGGGGAGCAAACGAGGCGCGAAACACAGCCCTTGCCAACAAGATGCTTAGCTATGGATTGATTGGAGCAGACGCTTGAGGCACCGGGGCAATCATCGCCTCTCCAATTTCTTGAACGAACACAGACGGTCCAGTCTGCTTGGAATACAATAGGTGCACCTCCTCTTTCGCCCGAGTTACACCGACATAAAACAGTCGTCGCGATTCTGCCCACCCTCTTGAGCCCTTCTGTTCCCGGAAATAGGGAATGGCTCCCCTGTCCATGCCAGGCATTATGACGACCTTGAATTCTAGTCCCTTTGCACTATGAAGGGTGACAACAGTCACATGAGCATCCGAGCCGCGCCGTCCGGCAAAGCTTTTCAGCGTAGCATCAGCTAGCTTCCCTTCTGGTTGACAACACTCGACAAGGCCCTCAAGCGCTTCAACGTCGCGAGCCGTGAATTCATCACCATCCAGAATTAGTCGCTTGAACTCGGCAAGCCAATCTCTTAACGCTAGCTCCGGCGTCCGCGTCGCAAGCAAGTACTGCACCACCATCGCCTCAGAAGCGCGAATTGCATCCGGTCTCCATTTCACGCGATCCATAGAGCGCCACTCACGTAACAGTACGCTTAGTCTTGGCTTACCAGTCGCCCACCCGCCGTTGCACCAGCTAGCACAATCACCCAACCATGCCGTTAACGGTGTTCGCTCGTACGGAAGTCCTTTATCCAGTCGGACAAAAGCAATTCCCGCCCTTGTGAGTGCGCCCGACACCACATCAGCAATACTGCGGTTCAGAACCAGAATCGCGACTTCTCCGATTACCCGGTTCTCGTCCCGCGCCATCGCTTCCCTAATGATCTCGCAAGCTCGATCCGCCTGCTCGTGGATGCCGCCGTTGATTCCCTCAATGTCTATTGTTCCGGCAACCCGGCCGCGGCCTTCGTACCCTCGCTTTTCTCCTAATGCTATTTCCGCAGCGTGCACCAACGTTGGCCCCGCCCGATAGTTGATCCCCAACGTTACTCTTTCGATGCCCGGTCGCCTCGATAACTCCTCCAGCAAATGGGGCTGAGCTCCCGTAAACCCATAGATCGACTGATCCGGGTCACCTACCGCTATGAGTCTGATACCACCTTCCAATAGGGTTCGGACAATATAATCAAGCGCCCACCCAAGATCTTGATATTCGTCAACTACCAACACCGGAAACCGATCGACAACGATCCGACGGATACGTGGATTCCGAACCATCTCGATGCCGAGCAACACGATATCCTCAAAGTCCAACAGCCCTCTCGCTCGCAGGCCCTCGACATACCTCCTCGCCAACAGCGGAGCACGTTCGTCCACGCCGCGGGGAACAGCCGCGCCAACCAACGCTGCGCGCCGACACTGGCTCGTTTGTCGTTCCCAATCCGACCACCTCTCGTTCGCACCGACGGCTTGAGCGAGCGCGGCGTTCGCCACGACCCCTTGTTCTCTGGGCGATGCGATTGAAAGGGGAGACGGTATCTCCAACCCTGATGCCTGCGCAAACGGGATCACAAGGTGACGGAGACAAAAACTGTGTACAGTCCCCACAAATAAGTTATCTGCTCCAAGAACGCCCAAATCGCCCAGCCGAGAATACAATTCGTTTACGCATTCATTGCTATAGGTAATGCAGGCGATTCCTTGAGGCGCGCGCACATCTTGATCCAATATCCGGGCGATCTTCACCGTCACAACTCTAGTTTTGCCACTGCCGGGACCCGCAATGACCACGCAGGAATCGCGCGAAGTATAAGCCGCCCACTGGCCAGGGTTATCACGCATCGATTCGGCAGTCTGTGCATACTTACGCATACTTCAATTGACGCGTTCGGTGACAAATGTGATCGCCGTGCCGACATAGTCAGGACACATCGCGCGTGTAAGTCGTGTACTCAAACGTTGGGCGAAACGTCCCTTCCCGATAGCGTCGATGTCCTTCAATAGTTGCGTTGTGTCTAGCGGGACGGCGTTTGACTTCCACGCGTCGGATCTTGCCTTGGCTGCTCCGTTATCTGTGAGCTCGCCGATGGTATCGCAGACCGCGTCCTGTCCGCCGCTCCTAAAGAGATCGACCTCCAAGGTGTGCGAATTCACAAACACGCCGCATTCCTGCGGAGTTAGGTGTGCATTTCCGCCATTCAATAATGGCAGCAATCGCTGAACACGAGAGACACTCAAGGCGACTCCGCCGGGCTGCGGATCATAATCCGTGAGCACGCATACCGGAATATCTAGACCGTTCGGTCCAAGTAGTTGAATGAAGGGCAAAAAGTTCGTTCCACCTACTGCACAAACGGTAATGCCATGTTTGTCCAAATCACTACCTAAGGCGAGCGCGACCGCTGGGACCACAAACAGCTCGGCATCCCCCTCTACCAGAATAATACCCCTTGCGAACAAACACTCAGCTCGAGTAACGTCAAGGTACCGTTCGAGATCTTGGTCCTCTTGTGGTGTGGTGGTCAATGAGGCCGCCGTGTGGACACGGGTTCCCGAGGCAGACCTTCGCAACACAGCGATAGACCGCAGCGGAGTTACGCTCGCGATGTGGGGTGAGTGAGTGGTGAGAATAAACGAAGCCGGCGATCGCTCGTTCGGATTAGCGGCGGCACCGGTCGGAAATAACGCTCGGTAGAGTAGGCGTTGGAGGTGCGGATGCAGATGTGCTTCTGGCTCTTCGATGCCCAGAAAGGTGTGTTGGCGCTCGCCGTCAGTCGTGATTTGCCGCAACGTTAGGAGTCTGAGCGCAACGTACAACAAGTTGGTGGATCCAAGGCTTGCTTCCCCTAAACCCCGTCTCGCGAGGCCATCCACGAACAGGCGAAGAGCGCGAACTAATCGATCCGATTCAGTTGGGGCAAATCCGAGCGCGACTTCAAGGCCATTGGCGGCCCCGACCATGTCGGTTAGCTTGGTGTTGATGGTGTTCGACAAATCAGTGATTGGTGCGAGCGCCGCGATCAGGTTGGTTGCAGTCTGAACGGCCTCTACAGCCTCGCGAAGTGATTCTGGCTCAATGTTTCCTGATGCCCGATCTAGCAGGGGTCTGAGCGGGGACTTCCGCCAGTTCTGGAGGTCTGCTTCGCAATCTCGAAGTGCTGGGAGTACTTCGGCTGGTAGTCGGCGACGGACTTCGTTGCTGATTCTGAGTTCCGAATCGTTACCGCCATAGAGAAAGTGCTCGTAGTCGGACTCGGTGAGGGGAACGTTGGCGTCCTCCTTTGGTCGAAAGCAATATGTGAGCCGGGCCTTGAGGGGCTCAAGCGAGATAATGCAGTCGGCGAGAAGGGCGACAGTTGCCGGAGAGTCGTCGAAGCCCGTCAGTTCAACGCTAATTTCAATTGCTGTCTCCCGGTCAATGGGACGAGGAAGTCCATCCCAGAAGTCCTCAAAGGTAAGTTGGCGGGCGGAGTCGGATAGAGATGGGTCCAGTAGAAGTCGCAGGGCGTAAAGCAAGTTGGACTTGCCTGCTTTGTTCTCCCCCAAAACCACAAGGTGATCGCCCAACGAAACATCAACGAGATTGAAGTTGCGGAAGTACTGAATCCGAAGTCGTGAGAGTCTCATGTGCGGCCAGTGTAGCAAGCGGGGATGATCGGTGCGGGCTGGGGCGATGTGACGGGGCGTTGGGGGGTACACAGAAATGTGTCGGTTTGTGGCGGCGGGTGGTGGCACTTAGCACCCGGCGGGGTGGCACCGAGGTTCCCCTGACCTGCCACCACCCTTTTCAGCTTTGGGAAGACGTCGGTGCTTCAACGAGAACACCTCGGAGCGGCCCGCTCGCTCGAGTGCCGCCCCGTCCGGGGCTCGGCGGTGAGGGAGGCCGTGTCACCGCCATGAGCCTCTCCAGTCACGAGTTCCGGCACCCCTTGACAGCCCAAACAAAATCCGTATACTGCCCCTGTGGTCTCCACCGCGGCCCCATCTCCCTTCCCCTTCTCCCCCGCCGACACCGCCGCCCGTGCCGCCCCTGACCACCACGCCCCCGACCTCAACTCCAAACCAGCCCCGGCGTCCCCGCCCGCCGCGCCCGATCTCGCCACTTCGTGCCTCAGTGCCTGCGTGCCTTCGTGCCTCCTCCCCGCCCCCGACGCCGCCCTCCTCTCCCTCTTCCTCGAGCTCAACCTCAATCTCCACGCCCTCGCGGCCCGCACCAACCTCCCCGTCCTGAGCCTCCTCGCCTGGACCGCCTCCCCGCCCATCCGCGAACAGCTCGACGCCCTCGCCCGCCTCCGCCAGGAATCCCTCGACCAGTCCCTCGCCGAGGCCCGCCGCACCGCCATCCACACCCTGTCTCAAATCGCCGCCGACGCCGCGGCCGACCCCATCGAACGCCGCCGAGCCGCCACCGTCCTCCTCAGGCTGTCCCCATCGTTCCCCTCCCCCGCCCCGCTGGGCGGGGGAGGTGGCCGAGGCGCAGCCGAGGCCGGAGGGGGAGGTGGCCGAAGCGCTCCTCCCCCCGAAGGGGGAGGTGTCATCGCCGCCGCGGCGATGACGGAGGGGGCTCGGGCCCTCTCTCCCCGCTTTCCTCCCTCTTCTACGTCTTATGTCTGTGCCACCGACAACGGCCGCGCCGAAACTTCGCCCGCCACTGCTCCTACCTCTCCCCGTGAGGGAGAGGCCGGATCGGGTGAGGGGTCTCAACCTCCCCACGCCCCGGCTTCCCGTCACACCATCACCCCATCAAGTCATCACCCCATCACCGCCGACTCCCCCGACTCAATCCTGAGCCAGGCCCTCCAAACCCTCCGCACCCTCCCCGCCAAAGACCCCGTCGCCGCCACCGACGCCCTCTCCCCGCTCCTTCACCAGAGCATCCGCTCCAGCTTCCACGCCCGCCGCCGCTTCGCCCTCCGCCTCGACGACTCCTTCTTCCTCAAGGCCCTCGACTACAAGGCGGCCGCCGCGCCCGCCTGGATCGAGCCGGGCGACGAGCACGCCGCGATCGTCCTCACCGTGGACGCCCCCCGCGCCCCGCGACGCTACACCTTCCACTTCACACGCAATCCCGGCCTTTCCAGCACAGTGGGATCCGAAGCTTGGAATTCACGTGACTTGAAGTCGCGGC
>JADMIO011116497.1_pt1 | contig 17900 bp, 8 predicted proteins | sample 8958161 | NCBI WGS metagenome assembly JADMIO01 (sample SAMN16585339, study PRJNA669376) | soil metagenome | isolation source: Crop rotation soil | place: USA: Cullars Rotation, Alabama | collected 2011
GCCGCGACTTCAAGTCACGTGAATTCCAAGCTTCGGATCCCACTGTGCTGGAAAGAGAGCCGGGCGCCGGCGGCGAGCGCCGCCGGGATGTGCGTCACGAGCTGCGATTGCTTCGCGTCGAAGGAGCAGCCCTGGTAGCAATGCCCGCTCTTGATGCAGCCCTTCCGCGCTTGCGGGACGGGCTCGACGTGCCAGCCAAGGCGCTCGGCCCCGACGTCGAACAGCCGATTCATCCGGTTGTAGTAGTCGGCGGGCGCGGGATGGATGTTGTGGTCGCGCTCGAGGCGGTCGAAGTACGGATTCAGGACGTCGAGGCCGTGGCCCTCGACGCCCATCGCGGCGAAGCGCTCGACGCGGTCGGCGGGGATGCGCCAGCTGTCCGCCCAGTAGTGGACGCTCGCCCCGCCGACGCAGTTTCCGTAGAGCAGCGACACCTCGCCGCTCTCGGTCGTGTCGAGGCCGCGCCCGCCGTCCAGGCGCGCGAGCATGTCGTCGGCGCGCTGATCCATGTCGCCGCGCTCGGCGGTGTAATAGCCGCCGCGCTCGAGGATCAGGACCGACCGGCCCGCCGCCGCGAGCTCCTTCGCGACGGTCGCGCCGCCGCAGCCCGAGCCGATGATCACGACGTCGACCCGCTCGCGACGGTCGCCGGTGACGGCGTCGTATTCGAGGACCGCGGACTGCACCGGTCGCGTCGTGTGCATCGTCAGGCCCGCCGTGCCGCGCCGACCGGGGTGTCGAGCGCCTGCAGGGCATTCGATGCCTCGGGCAGCTTGCGGTCGACCATCACGCCGCCGTACCCGATCGAGCGCCAGGTCCGGTCGTCGCTGTAGTAAAGGAAGAGGCAAAGGAAGCGCAGGCCGGCGAACGCGTTCCGCCGCAGCGTCCACGACGACCGGGCGCACGCCGCGAGGTACGCGTCCTGGTCCTGCGGCGAGAGGCGCGTGAATCGCCGGAAGCGAAGGTCGAGCACCGGCCCGTACTCGATCAGCGACAACGCCGCGCGGACGTCACCGGTCAGACGGCCGTCGCTGAAGACGAGCTCGCGGTCGATCCGACGGGCGACGCGTGCGTCGGCGGCGGTCGGCGTTCCGTCGGCGGGCGCGATCACGCGTTCCGCGAATGCCGTCAGGATCGCGAGCTCTTTCGGCGTGAGCGTCTCGGGCTGTTCGCCGCCGCAAAGGTCCGCGTACTGCTGCTTCGACGCGCACGCCGGGAGGCTGCTCACCGCGAGCAATACGCCCGTCGTCGCGGCACCCGCCTTGAGAAAGCCGCGCCGCGAGACGACTCCGCCAGCGACGTGTGCCGGTCGCGGCATTATTCTAGGTCGTCCGTCCAATCCCGGACGGTTTAGGTCACTTGACCGACAGAATCAAGACAGCAGTCGCCACCGCCGGCGCGCCCGCCGATCGCTAACGCGGCCCGATCGTCGGTCCCTGTGGCGGCGGTTCCGGCGGGCGGTCGTCGGGGACGTCCGTTAAGCCGAACGGCAGCGGAACGCTGAAACCGGCGGAGAGCTGTAACCCGATGTTCGGCGCGATCGTCGCGGAGATGTCCTGCGCGCTCACCCCGGCCCCGAATCCCTGGATCGCGAACGACTGACCGATCGAGTTGTGGAAGGTGTGGAAGATCGCGGAGTAGAAGGCGCCCCCGGTGATGTTCCACCCGCCGCTCACGTAGCCGCCGGCGAGCGCGTAGGGCTCGATGCCGTGCGCACCGCCGACGACCCGCGGCGACGTGAGAGTCGACGTCCCGACTCCGACGTCGATGCCGAGATCGAGCATCTTCTGAAATCCACCGAGGCCAACGAACTGCAGGAGGTGAACGGCCGTGTATCCGAGATCGCCGCCGCCGGACAGGATCGGTGGGCGCGCGCCCGGCTTCCCGGCGATGTACTTCGCGACCACGTTCTCCGTCTGAAGTGACGTGAGTAGGACGAGGTGAAACGCCTGCGTGTAGTAGCCGTGCGGCAAGGGGTTCGTCGCGAGCGACGTCAACGTCGCGCCGCCCGCCGCGCCGCCGAGGCCTTCGATGCTGGCGCCCGGAATTCCCGCCGTGATCGTGTACGTGTTCCCGTCCCAGGTCACGGGCCCGAAGAAGTTGTTCAGCACGTTGCGCGCGGCGAACTGCGCGGTCGCCAGAATCAATCCGCCCATGAAGAGATTCTGGGCGAGGCTGATGAGGCTCGGCTCGAGGCCGGTCGGATCGACGCGGTTCACCGGATCATCGTCGGCGTACGCATAGCGATGCAGCGACGACGGCGTGTCGAACAGTCCGATGAACGGGTCCGCCGACACGAAGCGGCCGGCGTTGCGGTCGAGATAGCGCGCGCGCAGGTACGTGAGATCCGTGACCGGATCCTGCTGCTCGCCGGCGAAGAGGAACGGCTGCTGCACGCCGCTCTGCTGAAGCACGCGCCCGAAGGCGTCGTACGTGACGCCGCCGACCGTGGTGCCGCCGGTCCCCGTCAGTGCGCGGGTGCTGCCCAGCATGTCGCGATGGTAGTAGCTGCGGTCGGCCGCGGTCTCGCGCGAGATGCGGCCGTTGCCGAGCACCGATGACGCCGTGGTCATGCCGCCCGGTAGATACTCGTCGAGCACCTCTTCGATCGGCCGGTTGCGGTCCACGAGGTACCGCGTCTCGATGCCGTCGACGGTGGAACCGACGCGCGCGCCGAGGCCGTCGTAGGCATACGACGCCGCGTGCGTCGCGCCGCCGAGCGTGCGTGACGCGGTCGCGAGGCGGCCGTCGAGGTCCCAGGTGTAGGTGAGAGCATCGGCAGGGGTCACGGTCCGCGACAGCACGCTGCCGTTCAGATCGTACGTGTAGGACGCGGTCGCGCCCGCGAATGACTCGGTGAGCACCCGGTCGTTCGCGTCGTAGGTGTAAGTCGTCACCGCCCCGTCGTCGGTGCGGGTCTGCCGGTTCCCCGCGAGGTCATAGACGTAGGAGATCACGCGCGGCGTACCCGACGTGGGGGTGATCGTCTCGGTGACGAGCCGGTTCGCGTCGTCGTACGTGTAGGCAACCTGCCGGCCATCGCCGTCGGTCACCGACGTGCGGCGACCGCCGTCGTCGTACGTGGCGTGGAATGACGTGACGACGGCTGCCCCCGGATCCTTCGTCACCACGTCGGTGAGGAGATCGCGGTCGTCGTACGTGCGCGTCTCGACGACGCCATTCGGGAACGTAGTCGTCTCGAGATTCCCGGCAGGGTCGTAGGTGTAGACGGTGACGCCGAGATCGGGATCGGTGACGGTGAGCGGGCGGCCCACGCCGTCGAGCGTATACGATCGCGTGCCTGCCGGTGTGGTGACGGCGTTCACGCGGCCGGCGTCGTCGTAGCCATAGCTGACCGCCGCGCCGTCGGGCTCGGTGCGTTGCGTGAGACGTCCACTGCCGTCGTACGTGAACGTCGTCGTCCCACGCTGGTCGGTCATCGACGCGATCTGGTTGCCGACGTTGTACGTGAACGTGACCATGCTGCCGTCGGAGCGCTGCTTCTTCGTCAGGCGGCCGGTGACGTCGTATGTGAACGTGGTCTCGTGGCCGTTGAAGTCGGTGATGCTCGTGAGGAAGCCGCCGGCGTCGTATGCGCGCGTCTCGCGCTGGCCGAGCGGCCGCACGATCGCGGTGAGGAGCCCGCGGGCGTCATACTCGTACCGTGTCTCGTGCCCGTTCGGGTCGCGCTGCCGCACGATGCGCCCGAGCTCGTCGCGCACGTAGACGGTATGCGCTCCGGTGGCGTCGGTGACACCGATAAGCCGGTGAAGCGCGTCCCACTCGTATGTCGTCGCGTGTCCGTTCGGATCGATCCGGCGGTGCAGGTTGCCGACCTCGTCGTACTCGCGGGTGATCGTGCCGCCGTCGGCGAGCTCGATGCCGGTGATGCGGCCGACCTCGTCGAACGTGAACGTCACGTGGTGGCCGAGCGCGTCGGTCTGCGTCGCAAGCCGCCCGGCGTCGTCGTAGGTCGATGTGATCGGACCCGCGAGTGCGTGATCGTTGCGGGTGATGTGGCCGGCGGCGTCGTAGCTGAGCTCGTGGCGGTGCCCTTCGGGATCGACGATCGCCGTGAGCCGACCGGCGTCGTCATACTCGAGCTGCTGCTTCGGATTGTCGTTCGGATCGCCAGGGGTGTCGTCGGCGAAATCAATGTCCGTCAGGCGTCCCGCCAGGTCGTAGCCGCTCCCGACGTCGCCGCCGACGCCGTTCGGTGACCGTGTCGTGCGGCCCCTGGCGTCGTAGTCGAAGCCGAACGTCTGCCCGCCGGGGAGCGTCAGCGCCGTGCGGTTGCCGGCGTTGTCGTAATCGAAGGTGGTCTGGTGTCCGAGCGGATCGATCAGCTCGGTCACGTGGCCCGCGGCATCGTACCCGGTTTCGCCGACGCGCCCGTCCGGATCGACGGCGCGGACCAGCCGGCCGTTGCCGTCGTACTGCGCGGACACCACCAGCGAGCGGATGCCGGCCGGCGTCGTTACCGTGGTCGACGCGGAGGCCATCTTCCCGCCCGCGTCGAAGATCGCGGTCGTGGCGTGCCCGAGCGCGTCGATCGTCTTGGTGGGGTGTCCGAAGCCGTCGTACTCGATCGTCGTGGTGTGGCCGGCGTCGTCGGTGATGCTGGTGAGGTTCCCGGTCGCGTCGTACGTGAAATCCGTCTGCTGGCCGGCGGCATCGACCTGCGACAGCCGGTTGCCGTGCCCATCGAGCGTGAACGTCGAGGTATGGCCGAGCGCATCCGTGACGCTCGTGAGCTGCCCGGCGGCGCCGTATGTGTACGACGTCGACTTCCCGAGCGCGTTGGTGACCGACGTCACGCGACCGGCCGCGTCGTAGCCGCGCGACGTCGTGTGGCCGAGTGCGTCGGTCTCGGTGAGCACCTGGTCGTTCGAGTCGTACGTGCGGGTGGTCAGGTGTCCCGCGCCGTCGATCTCCGTCGTGACGTTGCCGCGGTCGTCGTAGCCGAGCATGCGCTCGGTGCCGTCGGCATCATGGATCGTCTCCAGCTGTCCCGGAATGTCGTGCGCGAACGCGACGCGATTCCCGTTGCCGTCGGTCGTCGCGATGAGGCGGCCGTCGGCGTCGTAGTCGTTCCGGACGGCGTGGATTCCGTTCGGGTTCACGATGTCGGCGAGGTAGTGGTTCCGTGCGTACGTGAATCGGGTCAGCGCCGCGTCGCGATCGACGTGCCGTATCAGGTCGCCGTTGGCGTCGTACTCGTACGTCTGCACGTGTCCGTCGAGATCGGTGATGCTGGTGATGCGGCCGAGGGCATCGCGCGCGAACGCCACGCTCCGTCCTGACGAGTGCGTGATGCCGTTCGGACCGAACGTGAGCGTGTTGCCGTTGCGGTCCTCCAGGCGCTGCACGCCGAGCGTGCGGTGGACGTCGATCGTCGTGCCCTGAGGGTCGGTGTAGCGGAACGTCTTCGGATCGAACGTATTGAACGTCGTGTCGTCGAGCAGCGTGACCTCGCCGGGCTGCGGGTCGGTGATGATGAGGTTCGTGTTGTCGAGCGTCGTCAGGGTTCCCACCGTGCCCGGCCGTGGCTGGAACGACGCGGTCACCGTCGACAGTGGCACGAGGAACGATTGGGAGGGCGAGATGACGAGGTCGAACTCCTCGACCTTGCCGTTCCCCATGGTGAGGCTCACCTTGTGCGCGCCGTCGCGGACGAGCGTGAAGGGCGTGAACCCGCCGCCGCCGTCCACGTGCCAGCCCTCGCCGAGCACGCGGTTCGGCCTCACGCGCAGCGTCCGGAGGGAGAGCCGCCACCCGACGCCGAAGTCGCCGCGCCCCTTGTCACGGCTGTCGTACGTGCGAACGACCGTGATCGGAATGCCGGAGAGCGGCACCTGCACGTCGGTGAAGGCCAAGCTGAAGATGCCTACCTTCATGTTATGGGCGATCTGCACCGGCACGACGAACGAGGTTGCGTTGCCGCCGGTGTCGAGGACCGTGAGGCGCAGGTCGTAGACGTCGTTGAGAAGCAGGGTCGGATCGAGCGTCCCGAGGAAGCCGTCGGAGACCGGCGCGTTGCCGGTCGCGATCACGGAGAACGTGGGATCGCCCGCGGGCGCGATCGCGAGCTCGTAGCGGAGGAAATTCGCGTCGGTCGCCGTTCCGGTGACCGAGATCGGCTCCGTCACCTCGGCGTCATCGCCGGGCGAGGTGATGATCGCGACCGGCTCGGTGGTGTCACCGGTCGCCGGCGCATGCACGGCGAGCGTGGTTTCGCCGCTGACGCCGCTGACGGTCGCGCGAATGGTCGTCGTGCCGTCCGCGATGCCGGTGGCGACGCCGGACCCGTCGATCGTCGCGACCGCCGTCGCGGTGCTCTCCCACGCGACGTCGTCGGTGACGTCGACAGTAGAGCCGTCGTCGAGGACGCCCTTCGCCGTGAAGGCCTGCGTTTCGCCGACGAGGATCGCGGTCGTCGGCTCGACGATCACCGATTCGAGGCCGGCGATGATCCGCGGCCCGGCGGACACGACGAGGTCGACCTTGGAGCCCGCGAGGACGCGGGCGCCCGCATCCGGTGTTTGATCGAGGACCGTCCCCGCCGGTGCGGTGGGATGGTTGCGGGTGGTGACGACGCCGACCGTGAGATTCGCGCCGGTGATCGCAGCCTGGGCGTCCTGTTGCGTGTCCCCGACGACGGCGGGGACGGTGACGCGCAGGGCGGTGTGGACGGTGAAGCTCTGATCGAAGGACGCGCCGTCGGCATCGTACACGCGGATCGTCACCGGCGAATCGCCTTGCTGGCTCATGACCGGCAGCCAGCGGATCACGCCCGTGTCGCGATCGATCGTCATCCCGGACGGCGCCGCGATCAGCGCGAACGCGAGCACGTCACCGTTGTCCGGATCGACGGCCGCCACCGGATACGTGTAGCGCTCACCGACGACCGCGGTCCGCAGCGGCGACGACGTGATCACCGGCGCGTGATTCACCGGTCTGATGCGCAGGCTCACGGTCGTGGCATTCGACGCCAGGTCGCCGTCGCTCGCGACGTACGTGAACTCGTCGAGCAGCGTGCAGCCGACGGGTGACTCGGCGTCGTTGATCAGGACGGCGTAGCCGATGCCGTTCTCGCCGGTGCGGCGCACGACCACGTCGAGCTTGCCGTCGCCGTTGACGTCGACCACGGCGAGGCCGCCGACGGCGACCGCGCCGATCGCGAACTTGCGGCCGTCGGCGAGCGTGCCGTCGCCCATGCCGGGGAGGACCGCGACGCCGCGGTCACCCGCGACGACGATGTCGGCGTTACCGTCCCGATCGAAGTCCGCCGCGTCGATCTTGCCGCCGTTGACGAAGGAGCTGTACGAGGCTTGCGCGTCGAAGGCGCCGTCGCCGTGGCCCGGCTGGACGACGACGGCGCCGAACGAGGTGTTGCCGACGACGTCGAGGTGCTGGTCGTGGTCGAGGTCGGTCGCGACGAAGTCGACGACGCCGCCGCTGACGTACGGCAGCCTGCCGACCACCACGGGCGCCTCGAACATGCCGTCGCCGTGGCCCTTGAAGAACATCGTCTGTTGCTCGTCGGGGTTGCCCTGCTCGCGTGATCCGTGGCTCGCGACGAGATCGACGAAGCCGTCCTCGTCGAAGTCGGCGGCGACGAGCGCATTGGAGACACCGTTGGCGCCGACGCCGAACGATCCGCCGCCGGCAGGCCCGGCGAGCGTGAACGTCCGTCCGCTCGCATTCTTGGTGTAGACGTCGATCGTCGCGGGAGATCCGCCGCTGAAGACGTCGGCGAAGCCGGTGTACACCGCGAAGTCGGGGAGGCCGTCACGGTTGAAGTCGTCGATGACCACGTTCGCGAGCTCGGTGCCGCCGTAGTTGAGGATGACATCCGGCGTGAAGTGTCCGGTGCCGTCGCCGTATGCGACGATCACGCGCGGCGGCGGCCCGCTTTGTACGCCGCCGGTACCGAGGAAGATCAGATCGAGGTTGCCGTCGCGGTCGAAGTCGGCGGCGCGCAGCCAGTACGACACGCCTTCGCCGGAGCCGCTGAAGTAATCGATCGCGCTCGGCGAGAAGCCGAGCGTCCCGTCGGGATTCACGGTCGTCACGTGCAGGAGATCGCCGAAGTTTCCGAGCTCGGCGATCTGCGGCAGGCCGGTCGTCCCGTTGATGAAGCGTCCGGCGACGATGGCGTTCACGGTCGAGGCGTGGTTGTTGACGATCGAGCCGTCGGGCTTCACGAGCTTGAAGCCGCGCGCCGAGCTCAGCACGCCTGGCGTCGTCCCGAGCGCGACGGACACGCCGCCGGCGCGCGCGCTGCCGACGTTGCCGCTCGCGACGTCGAGCACGCCGTCACCGTCGAAGTCGTCGACGACGAAGCTGTAGCCGAAGGTGAAATCGACGAGGAACGATGCCGGTTGGACGGGCGCGACGAGCGGGCCGGGCGACATGGCGTAGTGCGAGAGCGCGAACTTCCCTTCGCCGTTGCCGAGACCGACGTGGATCGTGTTCGTCGGTCCCTGATGACCGCTCATGAAGATGATGTCCGCCTCGCCGTCCTGGTTCAGGTCGACGTCGGAGTTCTCGCCGAACACGCGGGCCGGCCAGTCGGAGTCGAGACCGGTGAACGCGTCGTTCGGCGGCGTCACGAAGGTTCCGGAGCCGTCGCCCGGCATGATCACCATGCAACCGCCGCCCTGGACCGCGGCGTTGCAGCCCGAGCCCGGGCCCGTCACCACGATGTCGAGGTGCTGGTCGTCGTTGAAATCGGCGACGTAGATGCCCTTCGGCTGGACGCGCGGATTGAACGATTGCGGCGCGCCGAACGTGCCGCTGCCGTCGTTCTGGTTGAGCATCACGTCGATGCGTTCCGCGAAGAAGTTGCTCGCAACCACGAGGTCCGGCGCCCGGTCGTCGTTGACGTCGCCGATGCCGATCTCCTGCGGGCCGGAGCCGACCGGGTAGACGACGGGCGCCGCGAACGTCCCGTTGCCGGCGCCGAGCAGGACCGCGACCGCATTCTCACTGAAACTCGAGGTGACGAGATCGACGACGCCGTCGCCGTCGAAGTCGGCGTTCTGCAGGGCCTCGGCTTTTATGGTGGTGGGGATCGGCGCCGGCGGATCGAACGCTCCGTCGCCATGTCCCTTGAAGAACACGATCTCCCGGGTGTCGCCGTGCGCGACGAGCAGGTCGACGTGCGTGTCGCCGTCGTAGTCGTGGGCGAGAATGCCGAGCGTGAAGGCGCCGTTGTTCGGGTACTGGATGAGATACGTCGGTGATCCGAAGGTGCCATCGCCGTTCCCGAGCAACACGGCAACGAAGGCGGACGTGCCGATGCCGGGCACATTCTGGTTGCCGGTCACGGCGAGATCGACCTTGCCGTCGTGATCGAAGTCGGCTTTCGCGGTGCCGAAAACGGCCGCCTGCGTGTCGCTGGGGTTGAACGCCATCACCTGAAGCGGCTCGATGAACGTCGGCCCTGGCGCGGTCGGCGCCGGCTCCGGACAGACGAGCTTCGCCGGATCGGCCGTGTAGGTGAACGAGCCGTCGGCGTGGAAGTCGACGGTGCCCTTCGCAGGATCGGTCTGCTGGATCGCCGCGAGCGGCTCCTCGTCGGGATCGGCGTCGTTGCCGAGGACGCCCGCCGCGGGCACGGCGAGCACCTCGTTCGCGCGGAACGTGTAGGAGTTCGCGAGCGCGACCGGCGGATGGTTGCCGGCGCGCGGCGTCGCGACGACGGTTTCCGTGGGCGTCGTCGGCGTCGGCGTCGGCACGTTCGAGGTCGGCTCCTGGAACGGTGTCGAGGTGATCGTCGGGTTCGTCGTCGCGGCGGCAGTGAGGGTCACGGTTGCAGTCTGCGTCGCGATCGGTGTCGCGGTCAGGGTCGGTGATGCGGTCTGTGCAGTGGTGACGGTGGGTGTCGCGCTCACGGTCGTCGTTGCCGTCGCGCTCCGCGTCGCCGTCACCGTCGGTGTCGGCGTCGCCGTGACGGTCGCCGTCGGTGTCGCGGTGTGTGTCGCGGTCGCACTCGCGGTCGGCGATCCGGTGCGCGTAGCAGACGTGGTTGGGGTCGACGTCGCCGTGCGTGTCGGCGTCGCCGTTGCCGTTCGCGTGGGCGAAGCGGTGCTCGTCGGGGTCGTCGTTGCGCTCGCCGTCGCCGTCGCCGTGACGGTCGGCGTACCCGTTTCACCGCGTTCGCCTTCGCCCTCGATCGCGCCGACGTCGAACTGCGCCGAGCCGTCGTGATCGCCGTCGAGCGGGCGGGCGGCATTCCGGAGGAAGTCGGCCTCGAGGCGCGACGCACCGACCGGAATGGCCAGGACGCGCGGATCGGTGCCGGCGTCGATCGCCGGCGAACCCGACGCGAGCCGGAAATCGTCGTCGGCGGTGTTCGGCGTGTCGTCGCCGCCGTCGCGGTCGGCGTACACCGTCGCGGCGACGGCGCAATCGGCGCTCGCCGCGACGCCCGGACCCTCGGTGCCGGTCGGCGTCAGGTTGCCGCGATCGGCCTCGTCGAGCATCGGCCCGAAGACCTCGCCGAGGCCGTTGCCACAGACGACGTTGCCGATCAGGCGCGCGTTCTGCGGCTTCACCGCGCTCGACGTCCGCCAGCGGACGCCGTAGAGCCAGCGGCGAGGACGCGGATCGGTCGCGTTTCCGGTGATCAGGTTGTTCACCAGCACGACCTCGTGGCCCTTGGTGACGTTCACACCCGCCCAGCGGTTCGCGACGATCGTGTTCTCGACCAGGTATTGCGGCCGGCCGCTCCGACCGGCGATCTTCACGCCCTCCCGACCGTTGCCGTAGATCAGGTTGTTCACGATGACGGTGTCGGCATTGCCGTCGCCGACGTTGATGCCGCCCTGGCAATGGCGACTCCCGTTGCCGAAGATCCGGTTGCGCTCGATGACGACGCGCGCGTTCGTCTCGCGCCGGTCGTCGAGCTCGATCGCTTGCCCGGCCGCGCCGGTGATCGTGAAGCCGCGGATCGTGACGTCCTCCGACGACGCCACCTGGATCGCGTCACCGGCCTTGCAGCTCGGAAACGCGCCGGTGACGACGACGGCGCCCCCGTCTTCCGGCTCCGCCTCGACCGTCAACGCGCGCTTGCCGTCGATGCGGACGCCTTCGGCGTACCGGCCGGCGTGAACGCGGACCGTGTCGCCCGGCTGGGCGTCGTCGACCGCCGCTTGGATGGTCGCGTAGCACGGCGACGCGCCGCCGCACGTCGGATCGGCGTTGCTGACGTGGCGGACGACGGGCTCGGCCGCCGACGAGATGAAGGGCGGTACGTCTTGAAGGACCAGGATGGTGATCAGCGCGCGCGCGGCCGCACGGGAGATGCGGCTGCGGCGGAAACGAGGAAGGTCGGCGTTGCGACTGCGTCGAGACGGGTTCATCGACATGCGAGATTCCTGTGCGCTGAGATCGACCCCAGCGGCAGGTTCGCTGTCTCAGGAACATGGCCGGATCGGGGGAGGATCTAACCGAATGGGGTACGTTCGAGCGGGTTGCGTAACACAGAGGGCGCGACCGCCGACAGGATAAATTCGGTCGATGTGCCGATCGGCAGTGTCGGAGCCCGACCGCCAGCGCTCATGCCCGGGCCTGCGCGCATGCGCCCACGATACCGCTCCCCGCTCGACTCGAATCAGCGCAGGGGTGGGGTCGCGGCCGGCTTGACGTCGCCATCCGTCATGGTGGATACGCCGTCTATGATAATGGAAGCAGCCGCAACATCGGGCCTCGGCGCGCGCATCGCGGCGCGTGTCGGCGAGCTGCGCGCCGCGCACGGGCTGTCGCTCGATGCCCTCGCGATCAAGAGCGGCGTCAGTCGCTCGATGATCTCGCTCATCGAGCGCGGCGAGAGCAGTCCGACGGCCGTGGTCCTGGCGAAGCTCGCAACGGGCCTCGGGGTGCCGCTGGCCTCGATCTTCGATCCGCCCCTCTCGCGGCCGGTCACTTCGGGACCGCTTGCGCGCTGCGACGAGCAGCCCGCGTGGCGCGATCCGGCATCCGGATACGTGCGTCGCAATGTCTCGCCGGCGGGCGTGTCGCAGCTGATGCAGATCGTCGAGGTGCAGTTCCCGCCGGCCGCGCGCGTCGCGTTCGAGAACGGCGCACGCGATCGGCGCGTCGATCAACAGGTATGGGTGCTCGACGGCGTCATCGACGTCACCATCGGCAAGGAGCGTCACCGGCTGCGGAAAGGCGACTGCCTCGCGATGACGCTCGACCGACCGACGATGTTCCACAACCCGACACGCAAGCCGACCCGGTACGCCGTCGTCACCGCGGCCGAGCCGGCATCGAGACGATGACCCCGAGCACACCGAGCTGGTCCCTGCGGCGCTTGCACGCGCTCGAGCCCCGGCACGTCGAGGCGCTCGCCGAGGTGCTGATCGACTGCGTCGAAGGCGGCGCGTCGGTGAACTTCATGGACCCGTTGACGCGCGAGCGTGCCACGGCCTTCTGGCGGCGCGTCGCCCGCGCCGTCGCCGCCGGCGAACGGGCGCTGCTGATCGCGGAGGACGCGCACGGCATCTGCGGCACCGTGCACCTCGTCCTCGACATGCCCGAGAACCAGCCGCACCGCGCCGACGTCACGAAGATGCTGGTTCATCGCCGCGCGCGCCGGCGCGGTGTCGCGACCGAGCTGATGCGCGCGGCCGAATCGCTCGCGCGCGACTGCGGCAGAACACTCCTCGTGCTCGACACCGTCAGCGGCAGCGACGCGGACCGCCTGTACACCCGCCTCGGCTGGCACCGCGTCGGCGCGATCCCCGACTACGCGCTCTTCCCGCGCGGTGGCCTCTGCAGCGCGACGATCTTCTATCGTAACGTCGGCGAGTAGCCGACGTACCGCGCGTGGCGTTGCTCGCGCGTCGCGTCTGTGTGAGAGCGAGGGCGAGCCGTGCACCCTCACACCGCGGAAGGAGACCGCCCATGATCACACTCTTCGAGCACCCGCTCTCGCCGTACGCCCAGAAGGTGAAGCTTGCGATGTACGAGAAGGGCATCGAGTTCGAGTCGAAGATGCCGAACATTCTCGGCGGCGGTGACGCCGAGTTTCACCAGACCAGCCCGCGGCGCGAGGTGCCGTCGATCGTCGACGGCGACGCGGCGATCTTCGATTCGACTATCATCCTCGAGTACCTCGAGGACAAGTGGCCGACGCCGCCGATGCTGCCGACGGACCCCGTCGAGCGCGCCCGGGTCCGCATGCTCGAGGAGATGTGCGACACCTACTACGAGGCGATCAACTGGGCGATGTACGAGGTGCGTGTGTTCGGCCGCGCCAAGGGCGAGCTCGCCGACAAGCTCATCGCGCGCGGTGGCGAGCAGATCGCGGGCGCGAACGCATGGCTCGATCACCGGCTCGGCACCGAGTGGTTCAACGGCGCGGCCGTCGGCTGGGGCGACGTCTCCGTCTTCCCCGTGGTGAACGCCGCGGCGTTCAACGGTTTCGCGCCGCCGGAAGGGTCACGGCTCGCGGGCTGGCTGCAGCGGATGCAAGCGCGCCCGAGCGCGCAGAAGGTCATCGCAGCCGCGATGGCGTCGATGTCGGGCTTCGAGCAGCTGCCGCAGATCGTCGAGTCCGGTCACTTCGTCCGCGAGTACCGCGACCACCGCCTCGAGTGGATGCTCCGCAGCGGCGGCGTCGACATCGTGCTCGACGGGATGAAAAAGAAGAACATCCGCTTCTCGGTCGAGCTCGACTGACGCCGCGGTGACACGCCGCGCGGGTACTACTGGCAGGGCGTCGCGGTCTCGAGGTCCTCGACGCCCTGCATGACGCCGATCGCCTGCGCCACGAAGTTGTGCCCTGGCAGCGGCTGGCCACAGGCGCACTGCGGCACGCCCATGAACGGCGGCGGGAACGGGAAGTGGGCGTCGAAGGTGCTGGTCTGCGCCTGGCCCGCCGTCTCGCGGTGGCAACAGACGAGCAGGTTCTGCGGATTGGGACAGTCGCTGACGGACCAGCTCCCGCAGTCGATCTCGCCGGCGAGACCTCTGGGTGCGTTCACTTGCAGGTACGTTCCCACCGGACCGCTCACCTGACCGGTCGCCCGCTGCGTGGCGTACACTCCCGGCGTATCGCCGCAGCTGCACGGCGTGGTCTCGCAGACGGCGGTATCGATCTGCACGTGCAGGCCGCAGTCCTGCATCGGATTGCAATCGGCGTATCCGGCGCACCGTGAGTCGCATGGATCGGTGCCCAGGCACGTCGCGCACTGGCACTTGGTCGCCTTCGGATTCGAGGTCGGCTCGTTGTTGAAGCAGAGCGCGGTGCACGCGTAGGTCGGGTCGTTGGTCGCCGTGAAGCCGGGGCTGTGCGGCCCGTGCGCGACGTGCAGGACCTCGTGCCAGAGGACGTTCTGCTGGTTGGCGATGCAGATCGGGTTGCCGAAGAAATCGGTCGGGTCGACCGTCACGGTGACGTTCACCGGCAGCGCGCCGCGCAGCAGGCTGTCCGAGATGTCGATCTCGGCGCAGCTGTCGCCCGGCAGCTCGTCGCAGGTGAGGCTGATCCCGTCCGTGACGAGCTTCCAGGTGAGGAAGTTCAGGGTCTCGTCGAGGCCGAGCTGACGGAAGCAGTTCTTGCCCTTCTCCCACGCCGCCTTGAAGAGCGCTTCGACCTGCTGCTGTTGCATCGGCGTGCAATCGCCGACGTCCCTCGGGTTGCCGCTGCCGAGGTCCGACTGCTGGATGGGCGTGGTGTCGTACTCGTCGATCTTCACCAGCACCGGGCTCGTGCCGTCACCGACCTCGACGACCGCGTGCAGCACGCCGTTCGCGAGTGACCAGGTGACGCGTTTCGTCGGCGTACCGTCGTCGCCGGGATCGTCGGTGACGATCACCGTCACGGTCGTCGCATCGGTGCGGACGACGTGCCAGCGCCGATCGACGACGCCGTCGCCGTCGGAATCGGCGGCGCCGTTCGACTCGTTGCCGGCGTGCATCCAGCTGATCACCGCGACGCCGTCGTGCAGCAGCTCCTCGCCGGTGACGACGCCATTGGAGCGCGTCCGGAGATAGCGCCAGCTGCCGTCCGCGGTGATCGGCACGTCGTCGGCGCCGCCGGCGACCGCGTTGGCGGCCGCGAGGAGCATCTCGATCGTCGGATCGTCCGAGCCGGTCGCGGGGCAGAAGCTCTCGCCGAAGGTGCGGTTCGCGCGCGCGAGCAGATCGGTCACGCGAGGCACGGCGAACGCGACCGCCTCGTCGGCGGCACACACGTGGGTGCGCTCGACGCAGGTCGCATACTGATCGAGCGTGTCGACTGTCGGGACGCCGACGGCGCCGCACTGCGCGCCGAGCCCCGCGAGGTTCAGTCCGGACGCCGCGGCGAGCGTGCCGAAGCTGATCCCCGCGCATTTCTTCGCGATCCCGGTACGCAGCGCTTGCGCGGCGGCGGCGCGTGCGCCGAATGCCTTGTCACACTTGGCCCGCGCCTTGGTGAGGCACGCGGCGTCGCCGGGCTTCTCCTGCAGGCATTTCATCACCGCGCCTGCGCACGCGTCGGTACCCTTGAGTCGGCTCGCGACCAGCTTCTGGCCGGCCTTCGCGACCGCGGCGCGGCAGGCGTCGACGGTCTTCCCGAGCTTGGCGTCGGCGACGTTCCCCGCGCCGCCGAGGCCGTCGAGGCAACCGCCGTCGTCGACGTCGACACCGGCGGCCGCGAGGAGCTGCGCCAGCCGCGGTTGCTGCGCCTCCACGGCGTTCGCGGCCGCGCACGTCACCACGTCCGCGATGCACGTGCCGAGGGACGCGAGGTTCGTGACCGCGGTGCCGGTGCGCTGCGCGCACGTGGCGCTCACGGTCTCGGCCGCCAGGCCCGGGGCGGCGAGCACGTCGGCGTCGGCGAGCGCGCCGCAGCCTTTCGCGATCGCCGCGATCAGCTTCGCACGTGCGGCAACGAGCTTGTCATTGGCCTTCCGACAGGCGTCGGCGGCCTTGTCGAGACATCCCTGATCGCCGGGCTTCGTTTGCGCGCATCGCGAGAGCTTGGCGCCGCAGCCGTCGAGCGCCTTCAGGCGCGACGCGAGCGCCGACGCGCGCGCTTTCGCGATCGTCGTCTGGCATTTCGCGGCGAGCTTCGCGGCCGTCGGATCGGAGAGACCGTCGCTCACCGCGGTCGCGGTGGGCGTCGGCGCGCTTGCCGTCGCGGTCGGCGTCGGCGTCGGCGTGTCGGCGTTCGCACACGTCGGCCCGATGAGCGTCGATGCACCGACGAGGAGAGCGGCGATCGAAATCGCCAACCGTGAGCGCGAGAGCATGAACGGGATGAGCAGACGAGTCGGCGAATGATGCGCCGGTCTCAATTCAATGCCCGGGGGTAGTGATCGCGTCAAGTGAGGACTGCGGATGAAGAACGCCGGCGCCGCGCGAGGCGGCGCCGGCGCATGACGCCGATGCCAAAGCGACCGGCCGCGACATGCGCCGGCCGCCTCCCGTCGTTTAAGGCATCGGCGTCAATCTCGTCTGTTGCGACGTCGTCATCGCAGCGCCGCGAAGAGCGTGGCGAACCGATCGATCTCCGGTGCGGGGAGGCGAGACGGCGCGCACGGGTGGTCACTTGCCGTAAACGTGACGCGATCGATGCTCGCCGCGTCGCCGACGGCGAGCGTCCATCGCAGCATCTGCACACACAGGTCGAGGGCGAATCCGAATCCGGTCTCGCACCTCGGATCCTCCGGCAGGATCTCGACCGCGCGCGATGCGTCGACTATCCGCTGCCGTTCCTCATCGGAGAGGACGCGAGCGGGAATCTCCACGCGGTCCCTACACTCTCCTCCGGGACTCGACCTCGGACACGCCGTGGGCTCTATGACCGTGAGGCTGAAACGATACAGACCGTCGTTCCCACGCGACATTCTCGCGGCGACGACGCGGCCCAGATCGGTCACGTTGCAGAAGAAAGGGAACTGCGAAAAGCGAGTGAACTCGAGGTCGACGAGATTGAACGACAGATTTTCGATGACGGGCGTTGCCATCGGCGTCGGCGTGTCGCAGTCCTCGCATTCCGGCGTCGGTGTCGCCGAGCTCCGTCCCGATTCGCCGTCGTCGCCGCACGCCGACGACATGGCGAGCGCCAGCAGAAGTGCCGAGCAGTGGATGCGCTTGCGCATGGCGTTCAGGGCTGCGGTGTCGACGGCGGGGCCGTCGGGTCCACGTGACCCGGCGTCGGCTTGGAGACGGGCCCCGGTTCCGTCGGGGGCGGCTCGGCGGTCGGAACGGGAGCGGCCGCGATCGGTGCGAGATCCGTGATGCCGTTCACGAGAACACCGGAGGTGTGGACGGAGTAGAGCGCGTCACCGATGAAGACGCCGCGCTCGAACGCGCCGGACGAGAAGCACGCGCCGGGCGCGCGACACGCCGGGTCGCGCAGGGGGAGATCCTCGATTTCCCCGCGCCGGTCGAAGCCCGCCGCGGCGTCGACGCCGATCACCAACATCACGGCGCTCGCCCCTTGCTCGAACCGCTCGAATGGCAAGGCCAGCACACCCGAGCGCGGATCGAAGATGAATGCCAGGTGGTTGGACTCTGCCGGCGTGAAGCCGGGCGGCAGCTGCTCGGTGTGGGTCAACCGCGGTGCCGTCGGATCGCTGACGTCGAAGATCCGCAGCGCGACCGCCCCGCTGAAGCCGCCCGAGCCGATCGTCAGCAGGTGCCCCTCGTCGAGTGGATGGAGGTAGTTGCTGAAGCCCGGCAGCTCGACGGAGCCGAGCACCGCCGGGTGCGCCGCGTCGGCGAGATCGATGACGAAGAGGGGATCGACCTGGCGGAACGTGACGAGGTACGCGCGCGAGCCGAGATACCGCGCGGCGAAGATCCGCTCGCCGGGCGCGAGGTCCGGGGTCGCGCCGATCTGCTTTCCAGCACATTGGGATCCTAAGCTTAGAATTCCACGTGGACAAGTTGTCGCG
>JADMIO011113604.1_pt1 | contig 17898 bp, 14 predicted proteins | sample 8958161 | NCBI WGS metagenome assembly JADMIO01 (sample SAMN16585339, study PRJNA669376) | soil metagenome | isolation source: Crop rotation soil | place: USA: Cullars Rotation, Alabama | collected 2011
GCCTGCGTCGCCCTTCGTGGCAGCGTTAAATTCCTTGCAGAAGCCCATGATGTTCACGCCGTGCTGACCGAGCGCGGGGCCGACCGGCGGGGCGGGATTCGCCTGACCAGCGGGAATCTGCAATTTGATCTGTCCGACAACTTTCTTAGCCATAAAATTCTTAAGCCTTCTCTACCTGCCAGTATTCGAGTTCGACTGGCGTGTTACGTCCGAAAATATTCACCGTCACCTTCAACTTACCGCGTTCGGGATCGATTTCCTCGATGACGCCGCTGAAGTTGAGGAACGGACCATTGTTGATCTTGATGGTCTCGCCCACTTCGAAATTGACCTTCGGCCGCTCGGTTTCTTCCGAGGCCGAAATCTGGGCCTTGATCTGCTCGACCTCGTCCGTAGGGGTCGGCACCGGCGGCTCGCCGCCGACAAAACCGATCACGCCCTGCGTTTCCTTGATGAAATACCACGGCGCTTCGATGATGCGTTTGTTCTCATCCAGCAACACCATGTCCACGAAAACGTAACCGGGCCACAACTTGCGCGTGGAGACAGTCTTCTTCTGGTTGCGCACCTCGACGACTTTTTCCATCGGGACGAGGACTTCTTTGACAAAGTCCTGCATCTCGTCGGTCTTGACGCGCTTTTCAATGCTCTCTTTGACCTTCTGCTCCTGGCCGGAGAGCGTTTGGATGACAAACCATTGGCTTCGCATGATGCCTAAAATTTGATGAACACCGTGAACAGGATGCGGTCCACCACGACGGTGAAAATACCAAGCACCGCAATCGATGCCAGCACGACGACGGTGGAGCCCTTCAGCTCTTCCCACGTGGGCCACGAGCATTTCTTGAGTTCTTCCCAAGTCTGCTGCCAGTACGCGGACAGGCGCTTGAGATGGCCCTGCCACCACAAGAAACCGAAGATCGCCGCGACTACCCCGATCCAAATCAATGCATTCACAATATAATATTCTGGCGGAGAGGGAGGGATTCGAACCCCCGTTGGCCGTTAAGCCAAAGCGGTTTTCAAGACCGCCGCGATAGACCACTCTGCCACCTCTCCGACTTTTGCTGGCAGGGCGGGAGGGACTCGAACCCCCAACCGACGGTTTTGGAGACCGCTACTCTACCAATTGAGCTACCGCCCTAGCGCGCATCGTGCATTTTCGCTGTTGACGACGAAAGAGGAGCCGACAGGCCGACCTGCCGGCTCCTGCTTAGGTCAAATGGTTACTTCATCACTTCGGAAACGCGACCGGCACCAATGGTGCGGCCACCTTCACGAATCGCGAAGCGCTGTCCTTTTTCCATGGCGACCGGAGCGATGAGCTCGACTTCCACGGAAACGTTATCACCCGGCATCACCATTTCCACGCCCGTCGCGAGCGTGACGTTACCCGTCACATCGGAGGTGCGGAAATAGAATTGGGGGCGATACTTGTTGAAGAACGGCGTGTGACGGCCACCCTCATCTTTGGAGAGGACGTACACTTCCGCCTTGAATTTGTTGTGCGGCGTGATGGAGCCGGGCTTGGCCAAAACCATGCCGCGTTCCACTTCGTCCTTGGTCGTGCCGCGGAGCAGCACGCCGACGTTGTCACCGGCGCTCGCTTTGTCGAGCAGCTTGCGGAACATTTCGATGTCCGTCGCGGTGGTCTTGCGCGTGTCCTTCAAGCCGACGATTTCGACTTCCGACATGCGTTCCAGAACACCACGTTCCACACGACCGGTCACGACCGTGCCACGACCTTCAATGGTGAACACGTCTTCGATGCACATCAAAAACGGCTTGTCCACTTCACGAGTCGGGAGCGGGATGAACGCGTCAACCGCGTCCAACAGTTCCTGGATGGCTTGTTCGCCTTCGGGCTTGTGGGCCAACGCCGCCTTCGCGCTGCCGCGAACGATGGGCGTCTTGTCGCCGGGGAATTGATACTTGGTGAGCAGGTCGCGCACTTCCATTTCGACGAGGTCCAAAAGTTCCTTGTCGTCCACGAGGTCAACCTTGTTCAAGAAAACAACAATCGCCGGCACGCCGACCTGGCGGGCGAGCAGGATGTGCTCACGCGTCTGGGGCATCGGGCCTTCGGAAGCGTCCACCACGAGGATGGCGCCGTCCATTTGCGCCGCGCCCGTGATCATGTTCTTCACATAGTCAGCGTGGCCGGGGCAATCAACGTGCGCGTAGTGGCGGTTATTGCTCTGATATTCGACGTGCGAAACCGCGATGGTGACGGTCTTGGTTTCGTCACGAACCGTGCCGCCCTTGGTGATGTCGGCGTAGGAAATGGGAGTTGCGAGACCCTTTTTGGCCTGCACTTCGACCAGCGCAGCGGTCAAAGTAGATTTGCCATGGTCAATGTGGCCGATGGTGCCAACGTTGACGTGGGGTTTCGTCCGTTGAAATTGCTCTTTTGCCATATGTTGATGTCGTTAGTTAATATTACGTCGGTTTTCTCTACAAAGTCTGGAGCCCATGATCAGGCTTGAACTGATGACCTCGTCCTTACCAAGGACGTGCTCTACCAACTGAGCTACATGGGCATCCCGAACAGCAATGTCACCTGATGCGTCAAAACGACAAAAAAACCGCCCCCCTCACCTTTTCCTTTCGAAAAGTCCGAGGGAGCGACCACTATTTGCCGATTTTTCGGCCCTGAGACAGGTGACAAATTATGCAAGGCGCAAGGGGGTGTCAACCGGGTTTTTAAAAATATTTTGACCATTCAAACAAAGGCCAACCCAAGCGCTAAGAGGCTAGAAAGGCCCAACAACCGAAAATCTAGCGTTTCCACTCGGTTTTTGGCGGTTCTGGAAGGCCTTGTGCTCGCAAAGCGGTCCGAAAATGCATTTTGGCAACCTTGGCCATTTCCCCCGCCCCATGTTTTTCCACAAACTCCTTCGCCACGGCATCGACATTGGTTCCCGCACCCTTGGGAAACTCCAGTTCGTAGTTTTTGCCCAAAGCGCTCAACCGCTTCACAAATTCATCCCGTGCCAGGATTGAAGCGGCGGCTACAGCCAAGTCTTCTTCCGCTTTGTGACGCTGCACTAACTCCAGTTCCTTGCCCATCGCCATCAACGCTTTTTCGATGACGCTTTTGCTGGCGGCAAACTGATCGCTGATGGCGCGCACCGGCGGCGGGGTCATCCGATGGCGCTGGCCCATCAGGTTTTCAATCACGCGCGCGTGGCCCCACGCGAGCACGGCATTGACGCTCCGCATTTTTGCGTGCAACCGATTGTAAGCCTCGTTGCCAATCGGCACCACCGTCGTCACGCAACCGGGCGTCTCCCGGATCACTTTCGCGAGGTCGGAAATTTTTTTGTCGCTGGAAATATTTTTGGAGTCGCGCACGCCGGCTTCCTTCCAGGCGTTGATGACGGATTCGTTCACATAGACACCAGCAACACACATGGGCCCGAAAAAATCACCCTTGCCGCTTTCGTCCACACCGATGCGCGGGAGCAACAACTCGGGATTCAACACCGCCTCGTAACCCATCTTCGCTTGTTTCAACACTTCGGGTTCGAGCACGAACTCGACGAACTCCTGCGTCCCCTTCCCTTGCACCACCAGCTTGCCGCTCTCGTAAAAAACCACATTAGTCTTTTCCTTCTCCGCAGCGAACCGCGCATACGGCACTTCGCGAAACGAATAGTTGCGCGCGACCAGCAGCGACTTCAACGTCGCCGCCTGTTCGTCGGTCAGCTTGCAAGTGTAAATGGACAGTGGTTTCACGCCGCCGATTTAATAGCCGCAACGCCGCACAAAAGACACAAATTTTGTGCATGCCCCAAATTTTGTGTCGGCCAAAAAGCGGCGGTAAACGCGCCGCAGTCCAAACGCTTCGCGAATTCGCAAGTCCCCCAACAGTCGCGAAGCGTCTGGAGTGCGGTGGCTTTAGCACCGCTTTCATTGCGTTCTGGCGCCGCCACAATAAACTCCATGGCAATGTTGCGTGCGCCGAAATCCAAATCCGCCAAACTGGTCTCCTGTTTATTGGATTGGTTCGCCACCAACGCCCGCGATCTGCCGTGGCGCCGCACCAGCGATCCTTACGCCATCTGGGTCTCGGAAATCATGCTGCAACAAACGCAGGTGAAAACCGTGATGCCGTATTGGGAACGTTGGATGCGGGAACTGCCCACGATTCAAGCTGCCGCCAAAGCTTCGCCCGCCAAACTGCATAAACTGTGGGAAGGCTTGGGTTATTACACCCGCGTGCGGAATTTGCAGAAAGCGGCGCAGCAAATTATTTCTTGTAGGGGACGAGGTAACGAGTCTCTAACTAAAAGGAATAACAAGAAGAGGACTCCTTACGTCGTCCCCTACAAATTTCCGGAAAAGTTCGAGGACATCCTCGCCCTGCCCGGCATCGGACGCTACACCGCCGGCGCCATCGCAAGCATCGCCTTCAACCAACCGCGCCCGATTCTTGACGGCAATGTCATCCGTGTCCTCACGCGCATCTTTGGCATCACCGCCAACCCTCGCGACAAAGAAACCAATGCCCAACTCTGGCAACTCGCTGAGGAACTGGTCCTTCACGCCTCACGCATCACGAATCACACATCTGCTTGCTCGCACCTGAATCAATCCCTGATGGAACTTGGCGCACTCATCTGCACGCCCCGCGCCCCGCAATGCCTGCTTTGCCCGGTGAGCAAAATCTGCGAAGCGCGAAAACAAGGTTTGCAGGAACAACTCCCCAACCTCGGCAAACGCGAAGCAGCCACCGTGCGCCGGTTCACCGCGTTCGTGGTTGAGCACGACGGCAAATTCCTCGTGCGGCAACGTCCGGCTGGAGTGGTGAACGCACACCTTTGGGAATTTCCGAACATTGAAGTCACCACCGGCGAAGGTAGGGCGCGTCAGTCCTCTGTGCGCCGCTTGGATGTCGAACAGCGGCGCGCACGGAGTGACGCGCCCTACCGCACAGATGATTTTCGCCGCGTTTCAACCCAGCCCCTTTGCACCATCAAACATTCCATCACGCGCTACCGCATCACCTTGGAGGCGCATCGTGCAAATCTTGCCAACCCCCATAATGGAATCTCCGGCCGCTGGCTGACACTGAAACAACTCCACCAACTCGCCTTCACCAGTGCGCATAAAAAAATCCTTGGGCGACTTGAGCCCTCGAAATCTCCCGCCAAATTGTAATAGGCCGCAAACAGATCAATTGTCATTATTGCAGTCCCAAGCATGGACGATAGAAAACCAGACGAGGAATGGAAGTCTCTGGAGATTCACGAGACCACCATCATCATCGGCGATGATCCGCCTCCGACTTGGTTCGGTCGCGTGCTCCGATTCGTCGGCAAGGCCATTGGGATTTTACTGCTCAGCGCTTTGCCGTTGTATTATTTCATCCAGGGAATAAACGGGCTTCGCGATGGAAAAGTTCATGTGTATGCCCGCATGAGCGGTTCGCATATGGCCACCGGTGCCCATGCCCAGGAGATGTCATGGCTCTACATCAGCGGTAGTCTCGCGGTCTTTGGAGTCTTGTTCCTCTTCGCCGAGATGCCTTTCTGGCGTGTGGTGAAATGGCTGTTTTGGATTGCGGCAGCGGTTTGCTTTATGAAGGCAATGAGCATTTAAAGTCCGGCCTTCGACCTTCGACCTTCACATATTTCTCGCCAGTCCGCGCTCCATTCCTATCATACCCGCCGTGCTTTATTTTGATTACAACGCCACCGCGCCGGTCATGCGCGAGGCGCGCGAAGCCTGGCTCGAGGCCACGGAGAAAATCCACGGCAATCCCTCGAGTCCGCACGCGTTTGGTTTGGCGGCCAACAAGGCGCTCGTCGAAGCGCGGGAAAAACTGGCGCATCACCTGGGTTGCCATCCCTCCGACATCATCTGGACGAGCGGCGCGACCGAGGCCAACAACATGGCCATGCACCACTTCGCGCAAACGCTCGACGACAAAGCCGAGGTGTGGATCAGCGCCATCGAGCATCCCTGCGTTCACGATTCGACGAAGCATTATTTCGGCAAGCGCGCGAAATTGATTCCCGTCACGCACGACGGCGTGGTGGACATGGAATGGTTCGCCACTGAAATGGCGGACACGCGTCCCGGCGTGGTCGCGGTCATGGCCGCGAACAACGAGACAGGGGTGATTCAACCGTGGCGCGAAATCCTCGCCATTTGCCAGGCGTACGAAGTCCCTTTCTTCACCGACGCCGTGCAATGGCTCGGCAAAATGCCTTCAAAAGATTTGGGTGAATGTGATTTCATCACCGGCGCCGCGCACAAGTTCGGCGGCCCGCGCGGCGTGGGGTTTTTGAAAGCCCCGCATCGCAGCAAAATCAATTCACTGCTCTTCGGCGGCAAACAGGAACGCGGCCAGCGTGCGGGAACGGAAAATCTTCCTATCATTCATGCCATGATTGCCGCGCTCGACGCGCGCGAAAAACAAATCGCCGAGGGTCACCACGAAACCCGCGCCGAATGGAAGGAAAAATTTGAAAGACTGTTGCTGCGCCAAGTCCATGGCTCAACGGTGGTCGGTCTCAACACGCCGCGTTTATGGAATACCACCTCCGCGCTAATGCCGGAAGGCGGCCAACAACGCTGGGTCACCCGCCTCGACAAAGCGGGTTTCGCCGTCAGCACCGGCTCGGCTTGCACGACCGGCAAGGAAGAACCGTCCCACGTGCTCAGCGCGATGGGTTACAAGGCCGGACAAGTGACCCAAGTGTTGCGCTTCAGCAGCGGCTGGGAAACCACCGCCGCGGATTGGGAAGCCTTGGAAAAAGGCATCGTGAAAGTATTCGGCGAAGTGCACGGAAAATGACGGCGCGCGGCCCTTTGGGCCGCAGCGGATTGATTACGGTACGGGGTCGAATACCCAAGCCTTTCCGCATTCCACTCGCTGCGGCCCACAGGGCGCACCGTTATTCAGTTGAATTCCATATCAGGCTAAAGCGTCTGAAGGTGAATGAATTTCACGCAGCGATCCGGCCCGCCCCACAATCCGGGTGTGCGCGCTTTAGTTCAAAACAAACGCCGATTTTCATCGATACAAGCTCGAACCGATGGCCTTGGGGGCTTTCGCGGCTGGCATGAACGCGGTTATCTTCCCCATTTCGACAAACCGAATCTTACGCAGTTTGTGACCTTTCGCCTCGCTGATTGTTTCCCAACTGAATTGAGGAGCGAATGGAAGGAATTGCTTGAAATTGAAAATGAGCGGGAACGCCGCACGCGATTGGAGGCATACTTGGACAAAGGCCGTGGCCGTTGTGAATTAAAATGCGACAACATTGCTGTATTGGTCGAGAACGCGCTTAAATATTTTCATGGTCAACGCTACGACCTGCGGCTTGGGTAATCATGCCAAATCACATTCATGTCCTGTTTCATGTCGGTGCAGTACCAATGAGCCAAATATTAAGAAGCTGGAAATCCTACACTTCAAGAGCCGCCAATCAGTTGCTTAACCGCAGGGGACGATTTTGGGATCAGGACTACTGGGATACTTACATGCGCGACGCCGAACACGAGCAGCGAAGCATCCGGTACATTGAGGCAAATCCGATAAAAGCGGGCTTATGCCAAAGCCCAGCAGATTGGCCATACAGTAGCGCCCGGTTGCGGGACAAATTCGGAAAATTGAAGCTTTAAAGGCGCACGGCCCTGAGGTCCCCAGCGGATTGATTGCGGCATGAGTTTAAATACCCGACGTTTCTTCCCTATTCCACCTGCTGCGGCCCTCAGGGCCGCGCGCCTTTTGAGCGCTTGCCCGTTGCCCGGGCTGCGGCTAGGTTTCGGCAAAACCAAACCAAAGGCTGATTATGATGACCCGCCGCCAAGCTCTCAAAACCACCGCCCTTGTTACCGCCGCCGCTGCCGCCGTGCCGGGCGCCATGGCTCAGGTTCCGGTGCCGACACCCATCATCCCGTTCAGTTTGCCGCCGTTGCCGTACGGCTTCAACGACCTCGAACCTTACATTGATGCGCGCACAATGGAGGTTCATTACACCAAACATCACCAGGCTTACGTGGACAATCTGAACAAGGCTATCGCCGCGACACCGGAATTGACCGGTAAAACCATTGAAGCGCTGCTGACGCATTTGAATTCGCTTCCCGAAAAAACCCGCACCGCCATTCGCAACCACGGCGGCGGGCACTACAACCATTCGCTGTTCTGGCAGATGCTCAAAAAGAACAGCAGCCTGCCCTCGGGCGCGTTTGGCGACGATCTCACCAAAACTTTTGGAAATTTGTCGGACTTCAAAAATCAGTTCTCGGAAATCGCGGTCAAAATCTTTGGCAGCGGTTGGGCGTGGCTGACACACGACGGCAAGGGTTTGATAATTGAAACCACGCCGAATCAAGACACCCCGCTATCCGCCGGCCATTACCCACTGCTGGGGCTGGACGTTTGGGAACATGCTTATTACCTGAAGCACGAAAACAAACGCGCGGATTACATCGGCGATTGGTGGAGCGTCGTGAACTGGGAATTCGTGACCGACCGCTATGCCAAGATGGGTTCCTGAAGTTAAATAAGTTAAATGGGTGATTGGTTAAATGAGTTTTTGACGCGGACGCCACCACCGAATACGGAGACTCATTTAACCTATTTAACAATTTAACCAATCACTTCTTACAGAGCTTTTATCCGTGTAATCCGAGGCAACCGTATTAAAAATCGCTTATGACTAATTCCATTTCCCGCCGCACCGCCCTGCGCCGCACTATGGGCGCTTCGGCCGCCGTCGCTGTCGCCGCCAATCTTTCCCAACGTCTCGCCGCCGCTGATGCCGCTGCGCCCGCATTGAAGGGCCACATCCACCATTCCGTGTGCAAATGGTGCTACGACAAAATCCCGCTCGACGAATTTTGCGCCGCCGGAAAAGAAATCGGCCTGCAATCCGTGGAGTTGGTCGAGGTAAAGGATTTTCCCACGCTGAAAAAATACAACCTCACCTGCGCGATGGTTTCCGGCGTGCCGGGTGGGATTCCCGACGGTCTCAATCGCGTTGAAAACCACGACAAGATTGTGGCGTTCATGGAACAAACCATTCCCGCCACCGCGGAATTCGGCGCGCCAAATGTGATTTGCTTTTCCGGCAATCGCAAAGGCATGAACGACGAACAAGGGTTGGAAAATTGCGCCACCGGTTTGAAACGCATCATGCCCATCGCCGAGAAGCACAACATCACCGTCTGCATGGAATTGCTGAACAGCAAGGTGAACCATAAGGATTACATGTGCGACCATTCCAAATGGGGTGTGGAATTGGTGAAGGCGGTCGGCTCCGAGCGCTTCAAGCTGCTCTTCGACATTTACCACATGCAAATCATGGATGGCGACATCATCGCGACCATCCAAAAGAACCATCAATACTTTGGTCACTACCACACCGGCGGCGTGCCGGGCCGGAATGAAATCGATGAGACGCAGGAGTTGTTTTACCCGGCAATCATGAAGGCTATCGTGGACACCGGCTTCAAGGGATTCGTGGCCCAGGAATTTATTCCGAAACGCAAGGACGCCATCGCCTCGCTCAAGCAAGGCGTGCAAATCTGTGACGTTTAAGTCTTTAAGGTAGTCCTAATTTCACGGAGCGCGGCGTTTACGCCGCTTCAACATCCCCACGCATTGGCACGCTGAAGCGGGCTAAAGCCCGCGCCCCGTCAAACTGGAACACGGCCCTTACGAGGGCGCGATTGACCTTTTCGGCCAAAGCGACTTTACTGGCGAGGAAATGTTTCATTCGAAACCATGACGGGGCGCGCCAGCAAACACCATGAGTGAATTTCCCAAGCCGCTCGACTTGAAAAAAATCAAAGTGTATCCGCTCTCCGAGCGGCGCAGTTTGAGCGAGTTGGAGAAAATTCTCATCGACCCCGCAGCGACTCCGCCCTCGGCCCCCCCTGCCCTGCAACCTGCCATCAAGGCGTGTACGGAAAAAATCCGCGCCGCGCGAGAACGCAACGCCAGCGTGATTCTCATGTATGGCGGGCATCTCGTGAAGAACGGTTTGCTTGAAGTCGTAAACCAGTTGGCGGAACAGGATTTTGTCACGCACCTCGCCACGAACGGCGCCGGGACGATTCATGATTGGGAACTTTCCTACCTCGGTTGGACCGAGGAGAACGTGCGCGAAAACGTCGCCACCGGCACCTTCGGCACATGGGATGAAACCGGGCGCAATGTCCAGATCGCGCTCATGGCCGGCGCGCTCCGCGGCGAAGGTTACGGGCAAAGCCTCGGACGATTTATCGAGGAAGAAGGGGTGGAATTGCCGACGAAGGCTGAGTTGGAAAAAGCCCTGGTCGCCGCGCCGTCGCATCCCCTCGCTCCCGCGCGCGCGGAATTATTGCGCGCCATCGTCGCGCACCATATCCCCACGGGAAAAATCAAAATCAAACATCGCTGGAAGAAAACTTCCATCCTCGCGCACGCCTTCCGTAAAGCCGTGCCGTTCACGGTGCATCCGGGCATTGGCTACGACATCATTGCGAATCATCCCATGTTTCGCGGCGCGGTCATTGGCCGGGCAGCGGACATTGATTTCCGGCTGTTCGGCAGCGCGGTGGAGAAACTCGATGGTGGCGTGGTCCTCTCGGTCGGCACAGCCATCATGGCGCCGCAGATTTTTGAGAAAAGCATCAGTTGCGTGAATAACCTGCGCCTGCAGGCAAACAAAAAAATCGTCCAAGACCACTCCATTTTCGTCGTGGACATCCAGGATGGCGGAAATTGGAATTGGGCCGACGGCGAGCCGCCGAAGAACAGCCCGGCGTATTACCTGCGCTTTTGCAAGAGCTTCGCCCGCATGGGCGGTGCGATGAGCTACGTGCAGAGCGACAACACGGTGTTCCTCCAGAATTTATTGCACAGTTTGAAGAGTTGAGTGGTTTAACACCGAGGCTTACTCCTATTCCGCAACGATAAACCGCTTAAACCGGCGCGACTCGAACACCTCGGCCTGCGAATCGTTTTTGCGCACGATCAAAGCAGCCGTTCCCGATTGCGATTCTATCAATTTCAACCCGTCCTCCACGCCCAGCACATTGACCGCGGTATCGAAGCTGTCCGCTTCCGCCGCATGCGGCGCGATGACACAGACATCCAAGCGCTCCACCAACGCTTTGCCGGTGCGCGGATCCACGATGCGCGAATAGCGTTTGCCTTCGATTTCCACGAATTGCTTGCCCGCACTGGAGGTCGAAACGGCGGCATTGCGCAGTAGGATAGTTCGCGCCAGCCGGGGATTCTTGCCATCGCTGTCTCCAACTTTCACCAGCCAACCAGCCGCTTCCGGCGGCGCTTCCCCCGCCACCATATCGCCGCTGGCCGCAACCAACAGGGCCCGCGAAATTCCCAAATCCTGCAGCACCTCCAAAGCCTTGTCGGCAATGTAACCCTTGCCAATGCCGCCGAGGTTGAGCTGCATATCGGGCGCGGTGAGCGTGACGGTTTTGCCGCGGGTATTGAGTTTCACTTTGCGCCAATCAACACTCTCCCGGGCATGCGCCAGTTCCTTGGAAGGGGGCAACACTTCGGCATTCCGGGCGCGACGCCACAACCGCACCACGGGCCCAACGGTCACATCAAAGGCGCCATCGCTTAGTTCGGCGGCACGCTGGGCTTTTTGCAGAATCTCGAACAACTCATCGCTCACAGTCACCGGTTGACCAAACGGTTGTTCACAAAGCTTGGCGACTTCACTTTCCGGCTCGGTGTCGCTCAACCGCCGTTCCAAATCGATAATCCGGGCAAACGCATTATTCGACGCCGTATTCGCGGCGTCTTCGTCCGGCGCATACAACGTGATGGCGAAACCCGTACCGCGCGGTTTGAATTCAAACCGCTGCAATTTGTTTGACGGAACCGCGGGCGCTTGAACCACGGGTGGTTCAACCACTGGCTGCGTTTCCTTGGGCACAGGCGCAGGCAAAAACACACCCGCCTGCGCTGCCTTAGGACGGAAGTTTGCCTGAAGCCTATTCAATCCGAACAACATGCCATTATCAATATGCGCATGAAATGGGCTTTTAGCGAGTCCCAAGCGCAGGATTTAAAAAAATTGATCGCGGATGGACGCAGATAAAGGAACCGGGAACACGCCACTGAAATCTGCGTTCATCTGGCGGTTTCAATTTTCTAAAAATAAAATTTGTTCGCTTTGCGTCCCTGCGGCTTTGCGTTTAAAACGTTCCCATGCAAGCGCGCTTCCTCCTCGGCCCCGCTGGCAGCGGCAAGACGTTCCGCTGCCTGGCGGAAATCCGCAGCGCTTTGCGCGAAAGCCCGGAAGGACCGCCGCTGATTCTGCTCGCGCCCAAACAAGCCACGTTTCAACTCGAACGCCAGCTGCTGGCTGACGGTTCGCTCGGCGGTTACACGCGGTTGCAAATCCTTTCCTTTGACCGGCTGGCGCGGTTTTTCATGACCGAATTCACGCCAGCTTCCGCGAATTGGCTCGACGACGAAGGCCGCATCATGGTTTTGCGCGCGTTACTGGCGCAAAAACAATCGCAGTTGAAGTTATTTCGCTCCACGGCCCGCCTGCCTGGGTTTGCCACACGTTTGAGCGGACTGTTGCGTGAACTGCAACGGCATCAAATTTCCCCGGACCGCCTGCTCGCGTTGGCCGAAAAAATTACCCAACCCGCACAATTACACGACAAGCTGCACGATTTTTCGCTGTTGTTGCGCGGTTATCTTGATTGGCTGCGCGAATATAAACTGGGCGACGCGGATTCAATTCTCGATAGCGCCGCCGCCTTTTTGAAGTCATGCCACCAGCCAACTGCCGCCAGCCGCCCGCTTCGAATCGCGGGCTTGTGGCTGGACGGGTTCGCCGAAATGACAGCGCAGGAATTGGATTTGCTGGCGGCGCTCGTTCCTCTGTGCGACCACGCCGCGCTGGCGTTCTGCTTGGAAACCGAACCCACCGAAGAACCGTCATGGCTTTCCACCTGGTCGGTCATCGGCCAAACCTATTTACGCTGTCGCCAACGCATCGCCGATTTGCCAAACGCGAAGGTTTCAGTGGAAATTCTGGGGCGCGACCCCAGCCATAGCCGCTTTGCACAAAGTGCGGAACTTGCGCATTTGGAAAAAAGTTGGAGCGCCTCCACCGGCCTTCCATCTTCCATCCTCCATCCTCCATCCTCCATTTTCCTGGCTTCGTGTGCCAATCCCGAAGCCGAAGCCGTCCTCGCTGCGCGCGAAATCCGCCGTTTCGTCCGCAACGGTGGGCGCTTTCGCGAAGCCGCGGTGATGGTGCGTTCGCTGGACGATTACGCACACACCTTGCGGCGCGTTTTCGAGCGCTACAACATCCCCTGCTTTCTCGATCGCCGCGAGCCCGCCGCGCATCACCCGCTTGCGGAATTGACGCGCTATGCGCTGCGCACCGTGGCGTTCGGCTGGCGGCAAGCGGACTGGTTCGGGGCGCTTAAGACGGGCCTCGTGCCCGCGCGCGATGAAGACATTGACTGGCTCGAAAATGCCGCGCTCGAATTTGGTTGGGATGGCAATACCTGGCGACAACCATTGGCCGTGCCTGGCAGCACGGCACTTTCCGAACGCGCCGAACACTTGCGGCAACAATTCGTGCCCGCGTTTCTCACGCTGGCAAAGCGAATCGAGTCAGCGCTCACTGGGGTTCAACTCGCTGATGCATTGCGGGAGTTTTGGAACACGCTGGGCGTTGAGAAAACGTTGGAAGATTGGACCGCGTCCGCGAATAAAAACTCCGCGCCCCGCACGGCATCCGCTGAGCGGTGCAGCATGACGGTGGTTCCAGCTTCGCACTCCGCGTTTCACCTCACGGTGTTCGACGAGATGCACGCGTGGTTGGACAATCTCGAACGCGCCTTCCCTACCGAAGCCGTCTCGGCACGCGATTGGTTGCCGATTCTGGAAGCCGGCCTCAGCAACCTGACCGTGGGCGTGATTCCACCCGCGCTGGACCAAGTGCTGATTGGCGCGATTGACCGTTCGCGCAGTCCCGAACTGAAACTCGCGCTCGTGCTTGGCTTGAACGAAGGTGTTTTTCCCGCACCCCCAGCAGAAGACCCGTTGCTCACTGAACTCGAACGCGATGCGCTGATGCTTCAAGGCGCGAAACTGGGCCCGAGCACAAAACATCGGGTCGGCCACGAATGGTTTTATGGTTACATCGCCTGCACGCGGGCGAGTGAACGGCTGATCCTCACGTGCGCGCAGTTTGATGCGCGGGGCAACAAGCTCAACCGCTCGCCGTTTTTCGATCATCTCGAAAAACTTTTCCCAGGCCTCAAACTCGCCGACTGGCAGCCACCGCAGGATTTCAGCGCTGTCGAGCACGTCAGTGAAATCATCACGCCGGCGATTCAACTTCAGGCGGGGCGCGGCACTCCGGGCGCGTCGTCGGATGGATTACTCGCGTTGCCGGAGCTGGCGGATGTTTTGGGAAAAGCCCGGCACATCGCTACAGCGAACGCCAACCCAAATCTCGCGCCAGCCTCGGTGGAAGCGCTTTATGGCCGCAAAATCGGCACATCGGTAAGCGGCTTGGAGGATTTTGCGGCATGTCCATACAAGTTTTTCATCAGCCGCGGCTTGCGTGCCGAGGAACGCAAGCGATTTGAGCTCGATGCCCGGGAACGCGGTTCGTTCCAGCACGAGGTACTCACTATTTTTCACACCGAACTCGCCACCGAGCAGCGCAAATGGCGCGAGGTCCCGGCGGACGAAGCCCGCGAGCGCGTGCGGCGCATCGGACAGCATTTGCTGACGGGTTATCGCCATGGGCTATTCACGACCGACGCCGCGCGGCGGTTCACTGGAGAGATGTTGCTGGCCTCGCTCGAAACGTTGGTCACGGTTTTGGTCGAGTGGGCGCGGGATTATAAATTTGATCCCGAGCTGGTGGAAACGGGTTTTGGTCTGCCAAGTGCGCCTTGGCCGGCGTGGAAATTGGACGCGGGCGATGGCCGGGCGTTGTTCCTGCGCGGGCGTATCGACCGCGTGGATGTCTGGCGCGACTCGGCAACCGGCGCGGCGCTCGCGGTGGTGATGGATTACAAGTCCAGCAGCCGCAAGCCGGATAAATTGAAACTCCATCACGGGTTGCAACTTCAACTGCCCGCTTATCTCGCGGCGCTGGGTGAAATTCCCACCGTGCTGAGCACGCTCGGGGTGAAATCCATCGCGCCTGCCGGCGTCTTTTACGTGAATCTGCGCGGGGAATTTTTCTCCGCGCGTTCGCGCAGCGAGGTGCTTGAAGATTCCGCGCTCGGCTTGCGCGAAGGCTTCCAACATTTTGGTCGTTACGATACCGATCACCTGAAGAAATTCGATCCGCACGGCAAGGGCGAACAATTTAAGACCCATTACAACAGCTATGATCGCATGGATTCCACGGCGTTTCGTGATTTGCTGAAACGCACGGTTGATAACCTGCAACGTTTTGGGCGCGAGATTTTTTCCGGCAAGATTGCACCCGAGCCATTTCGCAAAGGTCACGAAACGGCCTGCGACTTTTGCGAATATTCGGGCATTTGCCGGTTTGACGCCTGGACGCAACCGTTTCGCACCCTGAAACCGCCGGAAGAGAAAACGTGAGCGCGCCCACCACTCAACAACTGGCCGCCATCACGGCGCGCGGGAATGTGCTCGTCGCTGCCGGCGCGGGCACGGGCAAGACCAGCACCATCACGGCGCGCTGCCTGGAACTGGTGCTCAAGGAGCGTTGCCCGCTGGACGCCATCCTGATGGTAACATTCACGGAAGCGGCGGCGGCGGAAATGCGTGAACGCATCCGCAAAACTTTGCGCGAGGCGGCGGAAAAAGCCGCGCCCGACTCCGACGACGCCCGGTGGCTTGCGGAACAACTGGCGTTGCTGGACACCGCGCCGATTTCCACGCTGCACAGTTTTTGCCTCGACCTCGCGCGCCAAAATTTTCACACGCTTGGGCTCGACCCGCAATTCACCGTGCTGGATGACCCGCAAACCAAGCCGCTCATTCACACGGTGCTGGATGAATTATTCCAGCGGCATTACGCGAACGCGGATTCCAGGAACGTCCGTGATTTTGTGCAGCGCTATGGTAACGGACGTGATGATGCCATTCGCAAACTCGTGGTAAAGATTCATCACTATTCGCAGTCACTGGCGTCGCCGAAGCAGTGGTTGGCGAAGGAGGTTGCTGCGTTTAGTAATCCATCGACCGAAGCGTGGCGAGCGGTGTTTGTTGAAGGTGCAATCGAGTGGGCACAATTATGGCGCGAGGCCTTGGAGCCGTTGACCCCCGGCAGCAGCAACGTCCGCCAATGCGCGCAGGCGCTGGATGTCATCCTGCGTGATAGAACTTTTGATAGCGTTGCCGCAGCCGTTGCAACCGTCTTGCAAGCCCATGAAGCACCGTGGAACGCGTTGAAGAAAGATTTTCGCGATCCCATCAAAAGTTTTTTTGCCGACGCCAAATTCCTTTTCGATTTGAGCCGCGATAACGGCGCGCCCATCGCGCAAGATTGGAAATGGTCGCGCGAACCGATGCTGGCCTTGCTGCAATTGGCGCGTGAATTCACGGAGGATTTCACCAAGGCCAAGCGCGAAATGGGCGGCATTGATTTCGCGGACCAAGAGCAGCTGGCGTTGCGCTTGCTTTGGGATGAACGCGGCAATCCTTCCGTGGTCGCACAGGCATGCCGCCACAAGTTCCAATATGTGTTTGTGGACGAGTGCCAGGATATCAACGCGGCGCAGGACGCGATTTTGCGGGCCGTGAGCCGCGAGGCGTCGGGCAATCGCTTTCTGGTCGGTGACGTGAAGCAGAGCATTTATCGGTTTCGTTTGGCGAATCCGCGGATTTTTCAGGAATACGAATCGCGATGGCAATCCGGCCTCAAGCAGGATGAAACTATCGCCGCGAGTAACAGCACCGGCCAGGTATTGCCGCTCACGGAAAATTTCCGCAGTCGCGAGGCACTGTTACAATTCATCAACCCGGTTTTTCGCGAGTTGATGCGTCCGGTCATCGGCGGGTTGCACTACCACGCCGAAGCGGAACTAAAATTTGGGGACCCAGCCGGACGCGCGGAACTATCCCTCAGGGCGAACCTACCGCCGGAGGAAATCACTCCGCGTGTGGAACTGCATGTCATCACGAAAGAGAGCGATTCGGACGCGGCGATGGATTTTCCCGACAGCGATATTTTGTTGGGAGACTTGCCGGACTTGCAGGCGACCGAACGCGAAGCGCGGCTCGTGGCGTTGCGGTTCAAACAACTCAAGGCTTCCGGGCATCGCGTCTGGAATCGCGAACGCAACCAGCTTGAGCCGGTAGAATACCGCGACATGGTGGTATTGCTGCGAAGCGCGACCGGGCGAGCGGAAATTTTTGCGAAAGCGTTTCACCAGGCGGGCGTGCCGTTGCACGCAGAGCGCGCGGGCTTTCTCACGGCACTCGAGGTGACCGATTTGTTGAACCTGCTGCGGCTGCTGGATAATCCGCTGCAAGACGTCCCGCTGCTGGCGGTACTATGCTCGCCGTTGGTCGGCCTTGCGCCAGATGATTTGGTCCGGGTGCGCCTGGCCCAACGCGACGGCCTGCTTTGGTTCGCGGTAAACGAATTCGCGAAGGGACGCGATGAAATCGCAACCCGGGTGAAATTATTCCTGCAACAATGGGAATCGTGGCGTGAATTGGTCCGACATTCGTCGCTCACGCACTGCCTTGAAACCGCACTGGCAGCAACCCATTACGAAGCGCTGTTGCTGGCAGGTGAACGGGGTGACGCGCGGGTGGCCAATGTGCGGCGACTGGTTGAATTGGCGCGACGTTTTGATCCCTTCCGCCGCGAAGGCTTGTTCCGCTTCCTGCAATTCATCACCGAACAGGAGGAAGCGGAGGTGCATCACGAACCGGCGGTGTTG
>JADMIO011367221.1_pt1 | contig 17896 bp, 16 predicted proteins | sample 8958161 | NCBI WGS metagenome assembly JADMIO01 (sample SAMN16585339, study PRJNA669376) | soil metagenome | isolation source: Crop rotation soil | place: USA: Cullars Rotation, Alabama | collected 2011
TTAGCCCGCCGCCGCAGGATTATCCGCTGGCGCTGTGCGACGGGCGCACGGTGGCCGCCAACGACCTCGTGCCCATCGACTACCTGCAGGACGCCGGCGGCCGCGACGGCGTCGTTCGCTCCTGGGGCTGCCGCTACAGCCCGCGTCACCAGTGGTGGTTCTTCCCCGACATGACGCTCGACGAGATGATCGTCTTCAAGGGCTTCGACTCCACCCGTCCCGACGCGCCCTGCACCTTGCACGTCGCCTTCGACGACAAGACCATCGACCAGCCGGTCCCGCGCACAAGCTACGAGAGCCGCTACTTCGCCCTCTTCGACTAGGGGTTCGCCGGTTTCGCCTCCGCCGCAGCCTTCATGGCCGCCAGGATGCCCGTGAACTGCGTCCGCCGGTGCTCCCGGACGACCGCCCTGTTCGCACTGGGCGACAGCGCGGCCTGGTCGTACAGCAAGGTGTAGGTCAGCTTCGATCCGCCGCCGGCGTCCGGCCGGATCTCCACCGTGCCGTGATAATCGATCCGGCTCTTGGGCTGGATGTAGGTGTAGGACCAGGGGGTGGCCGCCACCAGCACCTCGTACACGCTTCCCGCCAAGCGCCGCACCGCGCCCGGCTCGCCGTCCTTTCCGGACGTGATGGCGCAGGTCGTCTTCACCCACACGGCGATGTCGCAAAACCCCTTGATCCTGGGCCACGCGGTCTCCGGCGGCGCGTCCACGTGGGTCTCCAGCGGGATTACGACGTAGTCCGTTGCGGGCGCCTGGGCCTCGGCGGCGGTCCCGAGAGCCAACAGCGTGGCGGCGGCGACGGCGATCTCGCGCATCCTCATGGCCACGCCCCCTCGAACGCGTCGGCGCCCTTCAAGGGCTCGGTCGGCGCCACCACGCCCTGCGAATTCACCCCCAGATACCGTTGCCAGCGCCGTTCGGTGAACACCCAGCGGCGGTCGCGCTTCTCGTAGGTCTCGTAATAGTAGCCGTAGAGCACGTGCCACCCGTCCGACCCGTCGTCCTCTTTGTAGACGCCGGCGTCGGTCATCGCCCAGATGCCGCGCGCCCGGGTCGGGGTCTCGAAGATGATCTCCGGATCGTAGGAATGGTGGATCATCGGCCGGCCGGTCAGGATCGGCACGACGTTGCGGGTCATCTCCGCCGCCGAGGTCCAGGCCACCGGCCCGCTCGCCTCCTCGCGGGTCACGTTCACCGCGGCGTGGTGCGAGTGGTGGTCCGGCGCGTGCAGCGCCTCGTACTCGGCCCAGTCGTGGGCGTCGATGCAGCGGTCGCGGCGCGCCTTCAGCTGGCGGATCTTCTCCAGCGCCACCAGCCATTCCAGCTCCGACATGCCCTCCGGTAGGTCCTGGCCTGTCATTCCACCCTCCTGCCATCTATCTGCTATCCGCATTTCGACCCCTCCAGTCGCCGGCGTCGAGAAGGGAAGCGGAACAGGTCATGATCATCGTATCAGGCAGGATCATCCTCAACAGCGGCCAGCGGGACGCCTTCATTCAAGCCTCGACGCCCGCCATGCGGCTGGCGCGCACCGCCTCCGGCTGCCGCGCCTTCGTCGTCGCCGCGGACCCGTTGGAGGCGGATGTCGCCAATGTCTACGAGGAGTGGGAGAGCGAAGCCGACCTGCTCGCCTTCAGAAGCGCCGGCCCGTCGTCCGACATGCGCGCGATGATCTCATCGGTCCACGTCCGTCGCCACGATGTCGCCTCGAGCGGGCCTGCCTGAGGTCGGCGAGCGCCGGGCCGGCCGGTCGCATTCGGGCGCCGGCCTTGTCGCATTTCGCCATGGCCCGGGCCCCGAGCGTCACTAGGCTTCGGCCCCGAAGCACGCCGGGAGGAACGAGGCATGAAGGGGCGGATCGCGCTGGTCACCGGCGCCGAGCGGAACATGGGCTTCGAGGCCTCGCGCGGCCTCGCCCAGCGCGGCTACACGGTCTACCTGACGAGCTTCAATCGGGAGGCGGGACCTGCCGCGGCGGAGACGCTGAAGGGGGAGGGCGGGGACGTCCGCTACCTCTACCTCGACGTCCGCGACGAAGCCTCGATGCGCGACGCCCTGGCCGTGGTGGAGCGCGAGCACGGCCGCCTGGACGTTCTGATCAACAACGCCGGCATCGCCCTGCCGCCCGACGACGGCCTGACGGTCCAGCCGGACGACATCCGTACGGCGATGGAGGTGAACCTGCACGGCCCGATGCGGCTGTTGCAGCTCGCCATCCCCTTGCTCAGGAAGTCCGGCCACGGCCGGGTGGTCAACGTCTCCAGCGCCGCCAGCCGGATGAGCTACATCGAGGGCGACACCCGCTCCAATCCCTACGCCTACTGCCTCTCCAAGGCCGGGCTGAACTTCGCCACCGCCATGTACGCCAGCCTGCTGAAGGGCGACGGGATCAAGGTCAACGCCGTGCTGCCCGGCTATGTGAACAGCCCGATCTCCAACTTCAAAGGCACCCGCACCCCGGCCGAAGGCGCGCGGGTGCAGATCATGTATGCGACCATCGACGACGATGGTCCGACCGGCGGCCTGTTCGACGAGAACGGCCCGGTTCCCTGGTGAGGATGAGCCTCGTATGTCTGTGAGCCGCCACCCCGCGCCGGTGTCCGCCTTCCTGGCCGCCAAGCATCAGCTCCTCATCGGCGGCCGATGGGTCGACGCCCAGTCCGGCGAGACCCTGGAAGTGCTCGACCCCGCCACCGGCCAGCGCCTGTCGCAGGTGGCGGCCGGCGGCCCCGCCGACGTGGATCTTGCCGTCCGCGCGGCGCGAGACGCCTTCGACCGCGGCGTCTGGACCAGCATGCCGGCCCTGCAGCGGCAGGCCTGCCTGAACCGGCTGGCCGACGCCATCGACGCCAACGTCGAGGAGCTGGCGCTGATCGAGAGCCTCGACGTCGGCATGCCGCTGGCCGCCGCCCGCGGGCTGGTCGGCGCCGTCAACTCCGACAACATCCGCTACTTCGCCGGCTGGATCGGCAAGCTCACCGGCGAGACCTACGAGACCACCGCCGCCGACCAGCACGCCTATTCGCTGAAGGAGCCGGTGGGCGTCGTCGCCTGCATCACGCCGTGGAACGCGCCCTTGCGCAGCGTCGTCAACAAGGTGGCCCCGGCGCTGGTCGCCGGCTGCACCGTGGTGGTCAAGCCGGCCGAGGTCGCCCCGCTCACCGCCATCCGCTTCGGCCAGCTCGCCCAGGAAGCCGGCGTCCCCGACGGGGTGATCAACATCGTCACCGGTCTGGGGAGCGTCGCCGGCCAGGCGCTGGTCGAGCATCCGCTGGTCGACAAGGTCACCTTCACCGGCTCCACCGCCACCGGCAAATCCATCGTCCGCGCCTCGGCCGGCAACCTGAAGCGGGTGACCCTGGAGCTCGGCGGCAAGTCGCCGGTGTTCGTCTTCCCCGACGCCGACCTCGACCGCGCCATCGCCACCGCCGCGCAAGGCATCTTCGGCAACACCGGCCAGACCTGCGTCGCCGGCTCCAGACTCTACGCCCACAAGTCGGTCTTCGACCGGGTGGTGGAGGGCGTGGTCCGCCACGCCGAGGCCCTTCGCATCGGCCCCGGCCAGGAGGCCGGCGTGCAGATGGGCCCGGTCGTCTCCCAGGTCCAGCTCGAGCGCGTCTCAGGCTTCGTGGACGGCAGCCGCCGCGACGGCGCCCAGGTGGTCACCGGCGGCGGCCGCCTGGACCGGCCGGGCTACTTCTTCCAGCCCACCGTGCTGGCCGAGACCTCGCAGGCCATGAACGTCGTGCGCGAGGAGGTGTTCGGACCGGTGCTCTGCGCCATGCCGATGACCGACGCCGATCTCGACGAGATCGCCAAGGTCGGCAACGACACCGCCTATGGCCTGGCCGCCTACATCTGGACCCGGGACCTCGGCGTCGCCCACAAGCTGGCCAGGAAGCTGCGCGCCGGCTGGGTGCGGGTGAACGGCGGCGCCGGCATCGAGCACCACGTCCCGTTCGGCGGCTACAAGCAGTCCGGCTGGGGCCGCGAGCGCGGCCGCGACGGCGTCGAGGCCTTCATGGAGACCAAGTCGGTCATCGTCGGGCTCTGAAGCGGGCGCTACCGGCGCGCTTGCATCGCGCCTCAGCCAACTCCAAGCTGCAGAATCTACGATGGGCTGGGGTCAGGTGATGAAACGCTTCCTGCTGGCGTGCTGCGCCACGACGTTGCTGAGCATGGGCGCCATGGCGCAGGCGGAGGAGCCGCCGACGCCGGACGCCGGCCGTCTCGCCCTCGCGCGGGAGGTCATGGCGGCGACCGGCGGCGTGCAGACCTACGAAACCCAGCTGAAGACGATGTTCGGCGGCATAAGCGCGCTCACGAAGTCGATCTCTCCGAAGGAGACGCCCGCGATGGCGCAACTGCGGGAGAGCATGTTCAAGTACGTGCTCGATGAAGAGGTGAAGGCGCTTCCCCAGATGCTCGACGACATGGCGAGCATCTATGCCGAGCATCTCACGGAGGCCGAGCTGCGCGACCTCTTGGCCTGGTACAAGAGCGAAAGCGGCCGCTCGATCCGGGCCAAGATGCCGGTGATCGCGCTCGAACTGGTTCAGAAGCAGGCGCCGCTGATGCAGAAGATGCGCGACGGGATCCTCAGCCAGGCCATCGCGCGCGCCTGTGAGGAAAACCACTGCACGACCGAACAGCGCCAGACCCTCACCGCCCTCGTCCACAAGACGGCGCCCGCGACATAGGGCGCTCCACCGACCTGCTCCTCTCCCAGGCGCACAGCGCCGAGGGAGAGGCCGGGTGAGGGCGGCGCCGGCGTAGGGGCCGGCCGCGGCGTTGGACCCGATGGCCCTCTTCAGCCGCCCCGCCCCTTGCGCTGAACGTGTCCCTTCGCGCGGCCGTCAGGGATCGTCGAACGTTCGCGGCTCCAGCCGGCCGCCGCAGTCGATAAGCACCCAGACCGGCGCTTCGGGCGACTTCAGCGCGCCGGGATTGTCGCGCGCCAGCTTCTCGCGCGCCGGCGCGCATTCCGCGACGTGCTGAACCGCAAGGTTGGCCAGCGCAAAGGCATAGCCGAGGCGCGCAATCTCCGCCCCGCCGTTACATTCATGGAATTGGCCTCGGGAGAACCTTCCGGCTTCAGCCGTCTCGATGACGGCGGACCAGCCATGGCAAAGGCGTATCGTCGTAGGCGGGACATCGAGCACGAAGCGCTTCATCCCCTTCGGCGGCGGAGCGGGCGGAAGCGCGGCCGGCCGAGGCGGCGGCTTGCGGGACTCGGCAAGGCGCTGATCAAGTTCGGACCAGGCCTCCGGCGGCAAACGGGCGCTCAACCGGCGGCGCGGCTTGTCGATACTGATGGATATGGTCACGCCGCCGTCCCGCGACTTCTCCAGCGCCACCGCCGGAATCCGAAAGCCGAACCGGGGGTCGTTGAAGGTCGCCCGGCGGACAGACTGGCCCTTCGCCGCGACCGTCGCAATCGGCCGCCAGCCAGCCTCCTTCAGCCGAGTGCATTCGGATGCGGCGTCGAACCGCTTCGCCCACTCGACGAGGTCCTTGGGGGGTATATGTCGAAGGTTGGGTATCGGCTTGATCTGTTCGATCGCGTGCGAGCAGTCGATTGGTATGTCCGCGACCATAGGTGGAAGTCTTCCATTCGCAGCTTTGCTGGTCCACCGGAATTTCCGGATCGCTCGCTCGCATCACCCGTGAGGCTTGGGCCCCGGAAGGCTCCGCACCGATGCTCCACCGACCTGCGCCTCTCCCAGGCGCGGAACGCCGAAGGAGAGGCCGGGCGAGGGCGGCGTGGACCCTGCCAACGCCCTGCATGCGCGCGCATAAGTTCTCTTTTTGTTCTTCCCATTTCGACCGCAATCGGCTAAGCTTCCCGATGTCGCCCGCTTACATCCCCTTCCCCCGCCGGGACCACCAGTTGTCTACACTCACCGGTCCCATTCCACCTCGCCCCCAGCGCCTCATCCCATTGACTGACAATCAAAATCCCACCCTCGCGCCCATCGCCGCCTCGCCCGCAGGGGTGCTGTTCGCAACCGGATTCTCACTTTCCATGGAAGGGGTTGTCTCCACCCCCGCAGCCGCCCCGAACCCGTTGCGCCCATTGACAGAGCGCTGTCACGAAGGGAAAAGGTGCAGCCTTCCAGTCCCCGTCGCCGCGCGCCGGGGACATTTGGCTTTTGGAGGGCCTTACCGTGAGTGAAACGACCGCGTCGCAAGCCGCGCCTGTTCCCAGCGATCATCTGATGGGCGTCTATCAGCGCGCCCCGCTGGCGTTCGTGCGAGGCGAGGGCGCGCGCCTGTTCACCGACGACGGCGAGGCCTACCTCGACTGCCTGGCCGGCATCGCGGTCAACGGGCTGGGCCACAACCACCCCAAGCTCGTTCAGGCGCTGAAGGACCAGGCCGACAAGCTCTGGCACGTGTCGAACATCTTCACCATCCCGGGCCAGGAGGCGCTGGCCAAGAAGATCACCGACCTGACCTTCGCCGACGTCGTGTTCTTCACCAACTCGGGGACCGAGGCGGTGGAGTGCGCGATCAAGACCGCGCGCAAGCACTTCTGGGCCAAGGGCCAGCCTGAGCGGATCGACATCATCGGCTTCGACGGCTCGTTCCACGGCCGCACGATCGCCGCCGTCAACGCCTCGGGCAACGCCAGCTACCTGGAGGGCTTCGGGCCGGCGCTGCCGGGCTACAAGCAGGCGCCGTTCGGCGACATGGCCGCGCTGAAGGCCATGGTCGGTCCCACGACCGCGGCGATCATCATCGAGCCGGTGCAGGGGGAGGGCGGCGCCCGCTCGCTGCCGGAGGCCGACCTGAAGGCGCTGCGCCGGCTCTGCGACGAGACCGGCACGCTCCTGATCTACGACGAGATCCAGTGCGGCCTGTCGCGCACCGGCAAGCTCTTCGCCTTCGAGTGGGCGGACGGCGCGACGCCCGACATCATGTGCATCGCCAAGGCGCTGGGCGGCGGCTTCCCGGTCGGCGCCTGCCTGGCCACCGCCCAGGCCGCATCCGGCATGACGCCGGGCTCGCACGGCTCGACCTACGGCGGCAATCCGCTGGCCATGGCCGTGGGCCTCGCCGCCCTCGAGGAGTTGTCCAAGCCGGAGCTGCTGGCGCACGTCAACGAAGTGGCGGGCTATCTCGTCCAGCAGCTTGCGGGGCTCAAGGAGCGCTTCCCCGACGTGGTGGTCGACATCCGCGGCAAGGGTCTCCTGATCGGCATCAAGCTCGCGACCAACAACCGCGACTTCATGCAGCTCGCCCGCGACCAGAAGCTGCTGGTGGCCGGCGGCGGCGACAACTGCGTGCGCCTCTTGCCGCCGCTGACGCTGACCCTCGACGAGGCCCGCGAGGCGATCGAGAAACTGGAGCGCGCCTGCCGCGCCGCGCAAGACGGCGCCAAGGCCGCCGCCTGACCCCATCGTTAAGGAGCTTGCCAAAGCCCCGGCCGTCCGCGGCCGGGGCCCTCGGACTTTTCCCCATGACCAAGCCCAGACACTTCATCGACCTGTGGCGTCTCGACGCCGCCGAGCTTCGGGCGATCCTGGAGGACGCCAAGGCCCGCAAGGCCGCCCGCCGCGGCTGGCCGCAGGGCCGCAGAGACGCCGACGCGCCCGCCCTCGACCGCACGCTCGCCATGATCTTCGAGAAGAACTCCACCCGCACCCGCTTCTCCTTCGACGCGGCCATGCGCCAGCTGGGCGGCGACGTGATCATCTCCACCTCGTCGGACATGCAGCTCGGCCGCGGCGAGACCATCGAGGACACCGCCAAGGTGCTCTCGCGGATGGTCGACGCGGTGATGATCCGCGCCAACCGCCACGAGGACATCGAGCGCCTGGCCTGGGCCTCGGACATCCCGGTGATCAACGGCCTGTCGGACAGGGGCCACCCCTGCCAGATCATCGCCGACCTGATCACCTACGAGGAGCACCGCGGCTCCATCCAGGGGCGCACCGTGGCCTGGGTGGGCGACGGCAACAACGTCTGCTCCAGCTTCATCCACGTCGCGCCGAAGCTGGGCTTCCGGCTGAACATCGCCTGCCCGGCGATCTACCACCCGGACCTCGTCGACCTCGCCCGCGCCGCCGAGCAGGGCGGCCAGATCGAGATCACCGACGATCCGCAAGCCGCGGTGCGCGGCGCCGACTGCGTAGTCACCGACACCTGGGTCTCGATGGGCGACGTCGACCATGACGCGCGCCTGGAAGCCTTCGAGCCCTACCAGGTGGACGAGGCGCTGATGGACCTGTCGTCCCCCGACAGCATCTTCCTGCACTGCCTGCCCGCCCACCGCGGGGAGGAGGTGACCGACGAGGTGATCGACGGGCCCCGCTCGCGGGTCTGGGACGAGGCGGAGAACCGCATCCACGCCCAGAAGGCGATCCTCGCCTGGTGCTTCGGCGCGGTGGCCTGACGCGACGCGGTCGCGCAGACGTCTCGAAATCCCGGTAGGCGACCCCATATGCCCGCGATGCCTCTCACCTCTGACGACCTTGTCGAGCCTTTCCAGATCGAGGGCGAGCCGGTCCGCGGCCGGCTCGTGCGCCTGGGCCAGGCGGTGGACGAGATCCTCGCCGGCCACGACTATCCCGAGCCGGTCGCCAACCTGCTGGGCGAGACCTGCGCGCTCGCCGCCCTGGTCGGCTCCAATCTGAAGTTCGACGGCCGACTGATCGTCCAGGCCCAGGGCTCCGGTCCGGTGCGCTACGTGGTCGCCGACTACGACACCGAAGGCTCGCTTCGCGGCTACTGCCGCTTCGACGCCGAGGCGGTGGCCGAAGCGGCCGCCGGCTTCGCCAGGCCCGGCGCGCGCAGCCTGCTGGGCGACGGGGTCTTCATCATGACCGTCGACCAGGGCCCGGACATGGACCGCTACCAGGGCGTCACCTCCATCGAGGGCGAGACCCTGGCGCTTTGCGCCGAGCAGTATTTCGCCCAGTCGGAACAGACGCCGACCCGCGTGCGCCTGGCGGTCGGCCGCGCCAACGACGGGCAGGGCGACCGTTGGCGGGCTGGCGGCGTGCTCATCCAGCACATCGCCGAGGACGACGCCCGCGGACCCACCCGCGAGGCCTGGGACCGCACCCAGGCTCTGTTCGAGACCATCGGCGAGGACGAGCTCATCGACCCGCTCCTGCCGGCCAACCGACTGCTCTGGCGGCTGTTCCACGAGGACGGCGTCCGCGTCTTCGAGGCCAAGCCGCTCAAGGCCTTCTGCCGCTGCTCGCAGGAGCGCATCGAGACCGTCCTGCGCGCCTTCGCCCCCGACGAGCGCGAAGACATGGTCGAGCCAGACGGCAAGATCCGCGTCACTTGCGAGTATTGCAGCCGCACCTATTCCGTGGAGCCCGCCGCACTGCAGCAGGCTTGAGCTGGTTTGACTCGACGCTTCATCTTCAGTTCAAGATGATGTAAAGTATACGCCTCTAGGTTCGATCCCAGCAGCCAGCAGAGCTGAAGGACGCAGAGGAACGCCCGTCGAATGCACGTTGACGTGGTCGACGAGATTGGGACGCTCACCCGTCTGCGGGCCAACTGGGATGCCGTCTATGCCCGCGACCCGGACGCGCAGGTCTTTCTATCCTGGACCTGGATCGTCGCCTGGCTCAGGCCGCTCGACTCCTACTGGGTCATCCTGGCCGCCAAGGAGACGCCCGAGGCCTCGGAGTACCTGGGCTTCTTCCCCTTCCAGCTACGGGTCATGAGCCGGCCCGACGGGACCTGCTTCAACGAGCTGCGCACCGCCGGCGGCAACTTCGCCGGCTACAACGGCTTCCTCGCCGTCCCCGAGCGCGAGGCCGAGATCCTCCCGGCCTTCGCCGCCGCGGTGCAGGCGCTGCACTGGACAGGGATCAGGCTGGAGAACCTTTGCGTCTCGCCGCAGCGCCTTCGCCTGTTCCTCGACGCCTTCCCGCCACAGGTCTTCCGCCAGTCGACGATGCGGCGGCCCGACGACGGCGACGGCGTCGACCATGACATCTATGTCTATGTCGACCTGCCGGGCGACTTCGAAGCCTTCCTCGACCAGCGCCTGGGCGCGGCCACCCGCAAGAACGCGCGCCGCGCCCTTCGCCTGCTCGACGGCTCGCCTGGGCTCAGTGTCGATGAGACCACGCCGGAGACCTTCCCTGACGATCTGGCGACGCTCCTGCGCTTCTGGGAGGCGCAATGGGGTCCGGCGCTCGCCGCGCGCTATGGCCCGTCTGCGCCGAAGGGCATGATGACCAACTTCCGGGTCATGCTCGGAGCCTGCATGGAGGACGGGCTGCTCTCCATGCGGGTGCTGCGCCTGAACGGCCAGCCGATCGGCGTCACCGCCAATCTGGTGGACGCCAAGAACCGCTCGCTGATCAGCCTCGTCAGCGGCCGCGACCGCTCGGTCCAGCGGCCTGCGCCAGTCTTCACCCTGGACCTCGCCAACATCCGCGAGGCGATCGCCCACGGTTTTCGAACCTACGACCTGCAGACCGGCGACTTCCCCTACAAGTACGACCTGGGCGGTGTCGAAAAGCGGATCGAATGGCTGTACGTGGGCACCCTGACTCGGCGAAACCTGGGCGAGATCGTCGAGCCCCGCACCCTGCCGCTGGTGCTGCAGCAGGCGCGCAACCTGCACCGGCAGGGCCGCCTCGAGGAAGCGGCCAACGTCTGCCGCCAGGTCCTGGAGGTCGACCCTGACAGTGCGCCGGCCCGCGAACTGCTGGCGCATTCAACCCTTCCGCGGCCAGGCGTGCTGGACCTCGCCCAGGTGAATCGGCCCGGCGGGCTCACGCTCGACGAGCAGATTCGCCGCGCGCTGCAGAAGCGCTGAACCGGCTTCAGGCCGCGTCCAGCGCCCGGCTCACGTCGCGCACCAGGTCGCGCGGGCTCTCCAGCCCCACGCTCATCCGCACCCAGCCGGGTGTGAGGCCGATCTTCAGCCGCTCCTCCTCGGGCATCGAACGGTGGGTCGTGGTCGAGGGATGGGTGGCCAGCGACTTGGCGTCGCCCAGGTTGTTGGAGATGTCGACGATGGCCAGCGCGTCGAGGAACCGCCAGGCCGCCTCCTGCGAGCCCAGGTCGAAGGCCAGCACATTGCCCGCGCCGGTCATCTGGTTGGCGATCACCGCGGCCTGCGGGTGGTCGCGCCGGCCGCAGTAGATGATCTTCTTGACCTTGCCGTGCGCCCCCACCGCCTCGGCGACCTTGGCGGCGTTGTCGGTCTGCCGGCGCACGCGCAGATCGAGCGTCTCCAGGCCCTTGAGCAGCACCCAGGAATTGAACGGCGAGAGGGCGGGGCCGGTGTGGCGCAGGAGGTCGCGGTAGCTCTCCTGCATCAGCTCGGCGCCGCCCAGGATCGCCCCGCCCAGCACCCGGCCCTGGCCGTCGATATGCTTGGTCGCCGAGTAGACGACGATGTCGGCGCCCAGCACCAGCGGCTTCTGGAAGATCGGCGTGGCGAAGACGTTGTCGACCACGAGCTTCGCGCCCGCCGCGTGCGCCACTTCGGCGATCGCCCCGATCGGCGCGACCTCCAGCAGCGGGTTGGCCGGGCTTTCCAGGAAGAAGGCCTTGGTGTTGGGCCGCACCGCTGCGCGCCAGGCGTCGATGTCGGTGGCGTCGACCAGCGTCGTCTCGACCCCGAACCTGGGTAGCCACTCGGCGATGATCCAGCGGCAGGAGCCGAACAGGGCGCGGCCGGAGATCAGGTGGTCGCCGGCCCGCAACAGGCCGGTCAGCGCCGCATGCACCGCCGACATGCCGGAGGCGGTGGCCTTGCACATCTCGGCGCCTTCCAGCAGCGCCAGCCGGTCCTCGAACATCTGCGTCGTGGGGTTGGCGAAGCGCTGGTAGATGAAGCCCGGCTCCTCGCCGGAGAACCGCCGGTCGGCGGCGCCCGCGGACTCGTAGGCGAAGCTCTGGGTGAGGAAGAGCGCCTCGGAGATCTCGCCGTGCGGGCTGCGCGCCATGCCGCCGCGCACCAGACGGGTTTCGACGTCCCAGTCTTTCGGATCTTCGGCCATGGCGGTCTCCTCGGCGCGGCTGCAGGGAAGGGCGGCATAAGGCCCCGGCCAGCGCCGTGGTCAAGGCCCCGGGACGCCATGACGCCTTGTCAGACTCGTGCCTGGCGGCGAGTGTCGCGCCGATGCGACAAGCCCCAAGCTCCCGCGACGCGCCCGGAATCCTGCCCTGCCAGGCCATCGAAGCCCTGATCGCGGGCGGGGCGATCACCGCCGACCAGCCGTTCGACCACGACCAGGTGCAGCCGGCGAGCCTCGATCTGCGCCTGGGCGCGCGGGCCTGGCGGGTGCGCGCCTCGTTCCTGCCGGGCCTCGGGCGCACGGTGCGCGAGCGGCTGGGCGACGTGGCGATGCACGCGCTGGACCTTTCGAACGGCACGGTGCTGGAGAAGGGCTGCGTCTACATCGCCGAGTTGCAGGAGCGCCTCGCCCTGCCGCCCGGCATCTCGGCCCGGGCCAATCCGAAGAGCTCCACCGGCCGGGTGGACGTGTTCGTGCGCCTGCTCTCGGACCACAGCGTCGCCTTCGACGACGTGGAGGAGGGCTACACGGGCCCGACCTACGTCGAGATCGCGCCGCAGACCTTCTCGATCCTGGTGCGGCCGTCGAGCCGGCTCAATCAGCTTCGCCTGAAGCGCGGCGTGCCGCCGAGGCTCTCGATCCGCAGCGTGGGCGTCGACCTGACCGACGGGATCGCCGGCTTTCGGGCCCGCCGCCACGCCGGCGTCATCGACATCGACTTCGAGGACGGCCACGACCCGCGCGACTACTGGGAGCCGCTGATCCCACGCCGCGGCGAGCTGCTCTTGGACCCCGGCGAGTTCTACATCCTGGCTTCCAAGGAGCCGGTGGAGATCCCGGTGCTGGAGGCGGCCGAGATGACCCCGATCGATCCGTCGGTGGGGGAATTCCGGGTGCACTACGCCGGCTTCTTCGACCCCGGCTTCGGGGCGGCCGAGACCGACTCCGTCGGTTCGCGCGGCGTGCTGGAGGTGCGCAGCCACGAGACCCCGTTCCTGCTGGAGGACGGCCAGACGGTGGCTCGCCTGGTCTATGAGCCGCTCACCGAGCGGCCGACCCGGCTCTACGGCGAAAACGGCTCCCACTACCAGCGCCAGGGCCTGAAGCTCTCCAAGCACTTCCGCATCTGGGAGTAGGGCGCGACGCGCCTTTCCAGGAATTCCCGCCGCAAGCGCGGCGCCCCTTGTCGTGGATCAAGGTGGCGCGCGAACGCTTGAATATACGTCGGCTGGGTATATGTCTCAGGTACCCATAGGGGGTATATAGCCTGACCGAGGCATGCCGGAGAGGCCGATGAGCGCCGAAGGCCACGACCATCATCACCACCACGAGGACGGCTCGTGCGGCCATGCGCCTTCGGCCGTGCTCGATCCCGTCTGCGGCATGACGGTCGATCCGGATAAGACAGCGCACCGGGCCGAGCACGACGGCCGTCGCTATTTCTTCTGTTCGGCCGGCTGCAAGGCGAAGTTCGAAGCCGACCCCGCGCGCTACCTGCAGCCTGCGGCCGCCAAGCCGGCGCCCGCCGCGGCGCCTGGGGCGATCTACACCTGTCCGATGCATCCGGAGATCCGCCAGGTGGGGCCAGGCTCTTGCCCGATTTGCGGCATGGCGCTGGAGCCGGTGGAGGTGACCGCCGAGAGCGGGCCCAATCCCGAGCTCGTCGACATGACTCGGCGGTTCTGGATCGCCCTTGCGCTAACCGTCCCGGTGTTCGTGCTGGAGATGGGCGGCCACCTGACCGGCCTGACCATGGCGATCGGAGCCCGAGCCTCGAACTGGATCCAGCTGGTGCTCGCCACCCCGGTGGTGCTGTGGGCCGGCTGGCCGTTCTTCCAGCGCGGCTGGGCCTCGCTGGTCACCCGCCAGCTCAACATGTTCACCCTGATCGCCATGGGTGTGGGCGTGGCCTGGCTCTACAGCCTGGCGGCCGTGCTGGCGCCGGGCGCATTCCCGACGGCGTTCCGTGGCGCCTCAGGCGCCGTACCGGTCTATTTCGAGGCCGCCGCCGTGATCACCGTACTGGTTCTGCTGGGCCAGGTGCTGGAGCTGCGCGCCCGGGAGCAGACCAGCGGCGCGATCAAGGCCTTGCTCAACCTGGCGCCGAAGACCGCGCGCCGCCTGCGCGACGACGGCGCGGACGAGGACGTCGACCTCGACCAGATCCAGGTCGGCGACCGGCTTCGCGTTCGGCCGGGCGAGAAGGTCCCCGTCGACGGCGAGATCGTCGACGGCCGGGTCGCCATCGACGAATCCCTGATCACCGGCGAGTCCATGCCGGTCACCAAGGAGCCGGGGGCCAAGGTGGTCGCGGGTTCGCTGAACAAGACCGGCTCCTTCGTCATGCGCGCCGAGAAGGTCGGGGCCGACACGCTCCTGTCGCGCATCGTGCAGATGGTGGCCGAGGCCCAGCGCAGCCGCGCGCCGATCCAGCGGATGGCCGACACCGTCTCGGGCTGGTTCGTGCCGGCGGTGATCGCCGTCGCCGTGGCGGCCTTCGCGGCCTGGGCGATCGCAGGGCCTGAGCCCAGGTTCGCCTACGCCCTGGTGGCGGCGGTCTCGGTGCTGATCATCGCCTGTCCCTGCGCGCTGGGCCTGGCCACGCCGATGTCGATCATGGTGGGCGTGGGGCGAGGCGCCCAAGCCGGCGTGCTGATCAAGAACGCCGAGGCCCTGGAGCGCTTCGAGAAGGTCGACACCCTGGTGGTCGACAAGACCGGCACGCTGACCGAGGGCCAACCGGCGGTGACCGCCATCCTTCCGGTCGCAGGCGTCGAGGAAGGGGAGCTCCTGCGTTTGGCCGCCAGCCTGGAGCGCGGCAGCGAGCACCCGCTGGCCGATGCGATCCTCAGGGCGGCGCAGGAGCGCGGACTCTCGCTGTCGGAGGCGATGGACTTCGACTCTCCGGTCGGCAAGGGCGTGCTCGGTACGGTGGAGGGCAAGCGTCTCGCCCTTGGCGGCCCGCGGCTGATGGCCGAGCAGGGGATCGACATCGGCGCGCTGGAGGCTGACGCCGAGCGGCTTCGCGGCGACGGCGCGACGGCGATCTTCGCGGCGATCGACGGCCGACCGGCGGGCCTGATCGCCATCGCCGACCCGGTGAAGGCTTCGGCGCCGGAAGCGGTCCGCGCGCTGCAGGCCGAGGGCGTGCGCCTTGTCATGATGACCGGCGACAACCGCACGACGGCGCTGGCCGTCGCCCGCCGGCTCGGCATCGAGGACGTGGAGGCCGAGGTGCTGCCGCAAGACAAGGCCGCGGTCGTTCAGCGCCTGCGCGGCGAGGGGCGCGCTGTGGCCATGGCCGGAGACGGGGTGAACGACGCCCCGGCGCTGGCGGCGGCGGAGGTCGGTATAGCCATGGGCGCCGGCGCCGACGTGGCGATCGAAAGCGCCGGGGTCACGCTCTTGCAGGGCGACCTCACAGGCCTGGTGCGCGCTAGGCGGCTGTCGCGGGCGGTGATGCGCAACATCCGCCAGAACCTGCTGTTCGCCTTCATCTACAACGCCGCCGGGGTGCCGATCGCCGCCGGCGTGCTCTATCCGGCCCTGAAGCTGCTGCTCTCGCCGCAAATCGCCGCGGCGGCCATGGCGCTGTCGTCGGTGAGTGTGATCGGCAATGCGCTGAGGCTGCGCGCGGCCAGGCTTTAGCCTGCGCCGCGGACTTGACGCGATCGTCATTAGCGCCGCGCCGGAAATCACGTAGGACCCGCACTGTTAAGTTGTGGCGTTCGGGGACTTTGGATCTTGGGGTTGCAGTCATTCGAGGCCCCGCGGGCGTCGTCCGGCCTTGGCCGTTGGACCCCGCGCCGCGCAACCGCGGCGCTCCTGGCGGTCTGCGCAATCTTCCTTTTCCTCGACCTTCGTGCGACGCCGATCGTGATCTGGGATGAATCGCGCCTGGCGGTGAACGCCTTGGAGATGCATCTGCGGGGCCGCGGGCTGATCACCACCTATGGCTTCGCGCCCGACCTGTGGAACACCAAGCCGCCGCTGGCGATCTGGCTGATGGCCGCCTCGATGCGGCTGTTCGGCACTTCGGAGTGGGCGCTGCGCCTGCCGTCGAACCTCGCCGCCCTGGCCACTCTGGCCCTCGTGGTGGAGTTTTGCCGGCGCACCACCGGCTCCTGGAAGATCGGAGCGCTCGCAGCGGTCATACTGACGCTGAGCCTCGGTTTCTTCGGCCATCACGGGGCGCGGACCGGCGACTACGACGCGCTGCTCTGCCTGTTCACCACCGCCTATCTGATGGTGCTGTTCTTCGCCTTGCACCGGCGACGGCCGCAGGCCTGGCGACCGTTGCTGGCCGGGGGCCTGATCGCCTGCGCGGTGATGACCAAGAGCGTGGCCGGTCTCGTGCCGGGCGTGGGCGTGGCGATCTATCTGTTGATCCTGGGGCGCTGGCGCCGGCCTCTGCAGTCGCCCTGGTGGGCGCCGGCGGCCGCCCTGGCGATCCTACCGCCCGCCGCCTACTACGCGCTGCGCGAAGCCGCCGCGCCGGGCTATCTCGCCGCGGTCTGGGCGAACGACGTCAGCGGCCGATACCGGTCGGCTCTGGAGGCCCATGCCGGCCCGCCCTGGTACCACCTGTACACGATGTTCCTTGTCGGCCTGTTCAGCGGCGCTCCCGTCGCCCTGGCCGCGCCGTTCGCCCTGGCGGCGACCCGCGGACGGGCCCGTCTCGCGCTGAGTTATTCGCTGTGCGTCGTGGGGGGGCTGCTTGCCGTCGTCAGTCTGAGTGCGACCAAGCTCCCGCAATACGCCCTGTCCGCCTATCCCTTCGCAGCGATCGCTTCGGCCATAGCGCTGCAGCGGCTCTGGCGCGCGATCGCCGCCCGGGGGAAATTCGTCCTGATCATCCAGGGCGTGGTCTGCGTCGTCGCCGCCGCGCTCGTCGCCAAGGCCTTCGTGCTGCGCTACCTGTTCCTCCCGTCGCGCGATTTCTATCCCCAGGCCTACTACGGGCGCCTGCTGGACGCGCTGCTGGACCGGGACGTGCGCGACGTGGTGGTCGTGGAGGGCGGCGCGCCCGGCGCGGTGGCGCCCGGCTATGCGCCGCAGCTTCGCTACTACGCCCTGCTGGCGGAGCGGCGAGGTCTGCGGACACAGACGTTCATGACGCTTCCGCCGGCGTCGGCAAGGCCGATGGTCCTGGCGAGCTGCGATCCACGTTGGACGCCGACCCTGCGCGCCCTGGGCGCCGATCTGGCGAAGGTTGGCGGCTGCGTCGCCGTTCGCCGCGGCGGAACACCAGGCGCCGGAGCACCAGGTAGTTGAGCGGCGGCGTCGCTGCGCAGGTGATCAGCGTCGCGGCGTCCGGCGAGAGCCCCAGGCTGCGGGTGACGAGCGCTGGAATCGCCGCCGCCAGGGCCAGGCCGAAGGCGAAGCCGGCGAGGAACCGGGGGGCCTCGGCGCGGTGCGCGCCGTCGGAGCGGAACGTCACCCGCTTGTGACCCAGGTAGGAGACGCCTCCGCCCACGCCATACGCCAATAGCGAGGCCAGGATCGGCGCCATGCCCAGCCGGTCGAGCGTGGCGGCGGCAAGCCCATAGGTCGCCGTGGCGGCGACGCCCACCGCGGCGAACCGCAGGATCTCGGCGGACCGGGCGGGGAGGCGGGCTCGGCGGATCATCCCGCGGCGAACCGCGCGACCCGCTCCTGCTGTTCGGCGACCGGGACGCCGACCGGGGCCGCACGCTCGAACCCCATGGCTTCGTTGACGACGTAGAGCGGCCGGCCCTTCACCTCGCCATGGATGCGACCGACGTAGAGGCCGACGACGCCGGTCAGCATCATGTTCAGGCCGCAGAGGAAGGAGACCACGACGATGGTCGAGGCCCAGCCGGCCACCAGGTTCTGGTCGTCGCCCAGCGCCAGGGTAAGGACGTA
>JADMIO011006428.1_pt1 | contig 17893 bp, 20 predicted proteins | sample 8958161 | NCBI WGS metagenome assembly JADMIO01 (sample SAMN16585339, study PRJNA669376) | soil metagenome | isolation source: Crop rotation soil | place: USA: Cullars Rotation, Alabama | collected 2011
CGGCTTTCCGCGAAACAACCGTTTCGGATGACCCGTTAACTAACCGCCGTTAACAAGCTGCGGCAGAGGGAGAAAGATACCGGGAATTAACCCCTCTGTCGCCATAGACGCTTCCATGCAGGCTGCAGCGACCCGGTCGACGAGCGTCCAACGACCTCGCCGATCGGACAGATTGAGCGGAATTTCGCGCGTCGCCGCGAGTGACGGCGTAGGCCTGCTCGACGCGCTTCCGATCGCCGCCGCGATCATCGAACTTGCGGCCGATGGCGCTCTCAAGGTCGCCGCTCACAACAGCCGCTTCAAGGACGCCGTCGAACGCTCGAACTGCACGGCGCTAGACTGGAACGAGGCCGATTGTTTGAAGAGCGGTCCCGTCGCCGAGCTCTTGCACAATTTTTTCGATGGCGCTGACACGACCGGCGAACTCGACTTCAAGGACGGCGAGGGCGTTTCGGCGCATTATTTCCGGATGAAGCTGGCGCCGTTGCCGGCGAACGCGAGTTCCGCGCCGCGGTGTTTGTTGAGCGTCGTCGACCGGACGGTCGAAGTGCAGGCCGAGCGAACGCTGCGCGCCGAGATGCTCCGCGATAGCCTCACGGGCCTGCCGAACCGCCTGGCGTTTAGCGAAGCCATCGAATCCGCCGGTGAAAAGGTCGCGCGCGATCTCGAGCACGCAGTCCTCGTGGTCGACATGCTCCGGTTCAGCCGGATCAACGAATCGATGGGCGGTCTCGCCGGCGACGAGCTGCTGATCACCTTCGCCCGTCGGCTGATTCTCGCGCTGCGAGCCGGAGACGTTCTCGCCCGCACGGGCGGCAACGAGTTTGGCGTGCTGGTCTCGTTGCGGCGCGGCGTCGAGGACGCGCTGAAGGCGGCAGAGCGAATCCAGCAGGTGATGGCCACGCCGTTCAAGCTTTCCGAGCTCGAGATCCGCGTCGAATGCGCGATCGGCGTGGCCTTGATGCATGCCGAGCAGGATCCGGAGGAGCTGTTCCGCAACGCGCAGTTTGCCGTCAAACAAGCCAAGGCTGCGGGCAAGCCGCAAGTCTACGAGCCCAGGCAGGCGACCGAGGCACGGCGCCGCTTCTCGATCGAGACCGAGCTTCGCCGCGCCCTCGACAAGGAACAGCTCAAGCTCTTCTACCAGCCATTGATCAATCTGAAGTCGGGCGAGGTCGCCGGCTTCGAGGCGCTCGCGCGCTGGACCCACGAAGACCGCGGCGAGATCAGCCCGACCGAGTTCATCCCCGTGGCCGAAGAGTCCGGCCTGATCCTCCAGCTCGGCCGCTGGGCGATGGACAAGGCGACGCAGACCCTCGCCGGTTGGGACACAGAGCTGGGAGAAACTCTTCCGCTCTATGTCGGGGTCAACCTGTCCGCGATCCAGGTCGCGCGGGATGACATTGCGAGCGTGGTGCAAAGCGCGCTGAAATCCAGTGGGCTCAGCGGCGATCGTCTTTCCCTGGAGCTCACCGAAAGCTCCATCGTCCAGGACCCGCTTCGCGCAACGCGCGTGTTCGAAGCGCTGAAGGCGCTCGATGCGACCTTGTCGATGGACGATTTCGGGACCGGCTATTCAAGCCTCGCCTATCTCCAGCGCCTGCCGATCGACGTGTTGAAGATCGACAAAAGCTTCGTCTCCGGAATGATGGTCGATCCCGACGCCGTCGCCATCGTCCGCGCGGTCCTGAGCCTGGCGGAGGCGCTCGGCATGTCGACCACGGCCGAGGGCATCGAAACGGTGGAACTGGCGACGACGCTGGCAACGCTCGGCTGCGCGTCGGGTCAGGGATTCTATTTTGCTCGCCCCCTCGAAGCGAGCGCGGCGCTTGAGTATTGGAAATCGCGCCGCCGCTGAGTTGCCGGCCCGTCTCGGGACAGCTCCAGGTCAGTCGGAACAGATTTTCGCCGCGGCTAGTTAATCCCCCAAATCAGGGGAAGGAACGAGCCATGCGGAAGTGGCTCGCGGTCGCGGCCATCCTGCCGCTTGCGGCAGCGACGGCGGGCCACGCGCAAATGAAGGGGTTGGCGCTTTCGGACATTCCGAAGGTGGCGCACAACCATGAGATTGATCTCCGCATCGCGCAGCAGCACGGTCGCGAAGGCCCCTTGCCATTGATGCGCGGAATGATGGTCCAGCGGGATGTTTCGGCCAATTCCTTCGTCGGGATCGGATTGGCGAACATCTATGCCCGCAAGAAGCGCAGTCTCCGGGTCAACGATGCGCCGACCCGATCGCGCAAGCCGGCAGTCACGTTCGTGATGAAGTTCTAGGCCGCGAGCAAATGGGAATAGCGCGCTGGCCGCCGCGACCTGATCGCGACGCGCAGCGTCTTCTCGATGCTTTGAACCAGCACGCTCTCTGACACATCGGCTGGATGGACGCCGACCCGCAGCACTTCGATTGGCAGGCGGCGCAGCAAGCCGCCGGCAGCAAGTGACGACGCCAGTCGAAGTCGCGTTCGGCTGGCCCAGGTGATGACTGGCCCACGCGCGAGCTGCCGCCCGTTGGCCGGCGACCACACGCGGAAATGATCCTCCGCGATCGGAATCTCCGCCTGTCGGAGCGCGTCGAGAGCGCCTTCGCCGTAAAGCCAGGCGGGAGCGACGAATCCGTCGATGCGCCGACCGACAATGTCCTCGATCAGCCTCCGGCCACCGGCGATGCGCGCCGAGGCTTCGCGCCTGCCCAGCCCGAGGAACTCGCCTTCGCCTGCGGTCATCAGGCTTGCGCGAAGCCGGTCCGACGCTCGTTCGTGCCGGCTGGCATCGCGATGGTAGAAGCCGTGCAGGAAGATCTCGGCTCCGCCGTTGGCCCATCCTCTCAAGCGGCCGGCGAAAGGCGAGCCGGGAAGGATAGGCGCCTCGCCCCAGTGATTGGGCACGACGAGCAAGGCGATGCGGTTTCCGACGTGCGCCCCGAGGAGATCCAGCAGGCGGTCGACCTCGCTTTCGAACCGCGGCGAAACGTCGTGGATGGACGCGAGCAGAAGGCGTGGTGAACGAGCCACGACGGCTATTTGCAACAGTGTTCGAGCCGACGCCAGACGAGCGCTACCCCATTAACAAAGCTTCACTTGAAGTTCACCGGGTCGAACCGTCTCTGGCCGGCAATGCGTATCGCCGACGTCTGCGCCTTCTACACGCCCGCCGGCGGAGGTGTTCGCACCTATGTCGAGGCGAAGCTGCGCGCGGCCGCACGCTTCGGGCACGAGATGATCCTCATCGCCCCCGGCGAACGCCACGAAGTCGTGAAGCGCGGGCCCGGCGCATTTCTGGTCACGATTCCATCGCCGCGGCTGCCGGTGGATCGCCGCTACCGTTATTTCGACGACGGGGCGGCGCTCCACGCGGTGCTCGACGCGTGGCAGCCCGATCATGTCGAGGCATCGTCGCCATGGTCGAGCGCGACGATGGTCGGGCGATGGCCGGGTGCGGCGACACGTTCCCTCGTCATGCATTCGGACCCGATGGCGGCCTATGCGTATCGCTGGCTCGGCGGGGTCGTTCCGACGAGCAGGATCGACCGCTGGTTTGCGTGGTTCTGGCGTCATCTCCGCGGCTTGGGGCGAATGTTCGACACGGTCGTCTGCGCCAACGAGGACTTGTCGAACAGGCTACGCAACGGCGGTCTCACCAATGCCCAGACGGTGCCAATGGGCGTCGAAGGCGGCCTGTTCTCGCCATCCTTGCGCTCGACCGGAACGCGCGAGGAGGCGCTCGGCGCGCTCGATCTTGGTGCTGACGCGACGCTGCTTCTCGGGATCGGTCGCTTTTCAGCCGAGAAACGCTGGAACATGGTCCTTCGCGCAGTGGCGGAGGTCAGCCGCTGCCGCCCCGTTGGCATGCTGCTGGTCGGCGACGGTCCGAAACAGTTCGGCCTGGAGTTGCTGGCGCGCCGGACGAGACAGGTTGACCTGCTGCCGCCGATACGGGACCGCGATCAGCTGGCCATCCTTCTCGCCAGTGTCGATGCGCTGGTCCACGGCTGCGAGGCGGAGACGTTCTGCATGGTTGCGGCCGAAGCCCGGGCGAGCGGCGTCCCGCTGATCGTTCCTGACCGCGGGGCGGCGATCGATCAGCTCGCTGGCGGTGCCGGCACCGCGTTTCGCTCCGGGAGCCAGATCTCGCTCGAGCGCGCGATCGGCCGGTTCATCGACCGCGGCCCCGAGCTGCAGCGCGCCGCTGCCGTCCGCGCGAGCCAGACGCGCACCATGGAAGAGCATTTCGCCGACCTGTTCGCGCTTTACGCGTCCGTCGCGCCGCAGCGTGCGCTGCAGGCTGGGGAAGGCTGCAACCTGGCGATCGGCGATTCACGGGGCGAGTTCGCATTGGCCCGTTCGATCCTCGGCGGCTGAGCTCAGCCGGCGGACCGCACCGCTTCCTCGACCAGCTGGTCGAACTCTTTCCCCGTCGGGAACCCCGCCTCGACCCAGCGGTCTTCGATCCGGCGCAACGTCGCGGCGACGATTGGACCCTGGGCAAGGCCGCGCTTGACGAGCGTTCCGCCGCCGATGGGCAATCGGGGAACATGCCAGCCCAGGATTGCCGCCGCTTCATCCGAATTGCCGGCGAGCAATAAGCGGTCGACCGCGCACTCGACGCCCACGCGATATGCGAGCGCGCGCGGCGCGATGCCGGTCGCCGGCTCGGCGGCGCACGCCAGTCGTTTCCTCGCCTTGTTCGACAGCCTGAGGCGCGCGCCGACTTCATCGGCGATCACCGGATTTCGAGGCAACAAGGCGGAGAGACGGCGAAGGGAGTGAGGCGCGACACCAGCGGCCGTTTCGGCCGCAACCAATCGCCGCAGATTCTCGACCGAGCCGCGCTCGATCTCGGGCAGAACCGGCACCAGGATGGCGTGTCCAAGCATGATCTCGACGGTGCGCGAGGGATTGGGCAGTGCCAGCAGCTTCAGCAGCTCGTCCGCAATCCGCTCGCGCGACAGGGCCATCAGATCGTTGGCCCGCTCCGAACATGCGTGAAGAGCCGGCGCGTCCGGCTCCCCGGCGTCGAACCGGGCATGAAACCGAAAGAATCGGAGAATCCGCAAATGATCCTCCGCGATGCGCTGCAAGGGATCGCCGATGAATCGGATGTGACGGTGCTGAAGATCGTCGAGGCCGCCGAAATAATCGAACAATTCGCCAGTAAGCGGATCGGCGAAAAGCGCGTTGATCGTGAAGTCGCGTCGGGCGGCATCTTCCTCCCAGTCGTCGGTGAAGGCGACGATTGCCCTGCGCCCGTCGGTCGAGATGTCGCGGCGAAGCGTCGTGATTTCGAAGGGATGACCGTCGCTGACGGCGGTGATGGTGCCATGATCGATGCCGGTGGGAACGGCCTTGATGCGCGCTTTCTCGAGCCGTTCGATCACAGCGTCGGGCGAGAGCTTCGTCGCCAAATCGATGTCGCTCACCGACAGACCGAGCAGGTCGTCGCGGACAGCCCCGCCGACGTAGCGCGTAAGGCCCTCTTCGGCCCCGAGCGCGTCCAGCAGCCGTTTGACACCGCGCTTCCTGCGCCACTTGGCGGCGTCGAGCTTCAGCGCCACTGCAGCCTTCTGGACAAGTTGACGATCATCGCCGCGGTCGCTCCCCAAATTCTGCGATCGTTCCAGACGATCTCGTAATAGTGGCGCATCGCGCCCTGGAACAGCGCGCTTCGCCGATGCTGGTTAGCCGGGTCGAGCAGGAAGTCGAGCGGCGCTTCGAACCAGTCTGCGACTTCATGCTCGTGCGGCGCGAGCGGAAGGTCAGGCGCAACGACGCCGAGCACCGGAGTGACGACGTATCCGGTCACGGTGCGATAAGGCTCGATGGCGCCCACGACTTCGACCTGTCGAGGGTCGAGCAGGATCTCCTCCTGCGCTTCGCGAAGCGCCGCGGCGAACGCGTCCTCGCCGGGGTCGACCCGCCCGCCGGGAAAGGCAATCTGGCCGGCGTGGGTGCGCAAATGCTCACGCCGGACTGTGAGGATCAGGCCGGGTTGCGCGCGGTCGGTGACCGCGACGAGCACGGCCGCCGCAATGTCCGCCGCGGCACGAAGCTCGGGCAGGTCGCCTTGCAGCGGGCGCTGCGCGGGTTCGTTCGCCAGTGCATCTGACAATCGGGAGGCGAGCTTCATTCGGGTGCTTCCAGCGGGAAGAAGACGCCGCTGCTCCAGACTCCCGGTGGCTGCTCGCCGAGCGCGAGCTCGGCCATTTCATAATAGACCGGTCGCGTGAGCTCGGCCTCCAGACCATAACGAACGAGGAGGCGGGGAGAGGGCCCATGCTCACCTTCGACGAGGCGGAGCGGATGGTCGCGGCCGAGGACCACCGCATCGCCGCTGTCCAGCGCGAAGGCGATTTGCTGTTCGCGGCCATGCCCCTCGATCCGCATTGCGATGGCGCGGAAAGCCGTCGATTCGACCTCGATATCGAGCTTCTCGACCGGCGTGACGAGGACGTGGCGCCCGTCCGCCTCGCGCCGCAGCACGGTCGAGAAAAGGCGGACCATCGCCGGCCGCCGGATTTTCTCGCCCTCATGATACCAGGTCCCGTCGCGAGCGATGCGCATGCCGGAGTGGCCGCAGCGCTCGGGATTCCACCGGTCGACCGGCGGCAGGCGCTTTTCGTCGATCAGCTTCTGCAGCTCGGCAAAGCTGGTTCCCTCGAGCGCGATGGGCGGGCGGGTCTCCGGCATGTCATCGTCCTTGGATTGCTTCGCGGCGCGGCTCAAGGCAGGAGTCCGCGCGATGGAAAGAGCAACGGCAATCGTCACCGGCGCCGGGAAGCGCGTCGGGGCCGTCATCGCCGAGGCGCTGATCGAAGACGGCTGGACGGTGGTCGCCCATGTCCACCACGCGGAAGATGCCGTGCCCGAAGGCGCCACAAAGGTGGTCGCGGACCTTGCGGACCCGATGTGCGCCGCGACCATTTTCGACGCTGCCGACGGTCTGCCGCGCGCAAGCCTGCTGGTGAACAATGCCGCGCGTTTCGCCTGGGACGGTTTCGGCGACTTCAGCCCCGCCGAGTTCAACGCTCACATGGCCGTCAACGTGAGGGCGCCCGCGCTCTTGATCGACGAGCTCGCCGCCAGGAGCGGCGGGGATGCGCTGGCCGTCAACCTCCTCGATTCCAAGCTCTCGGCACCCAATGCGGATTATCTCAGCTATACGCTGTCCAAGAGCGCGCTCGCGGCACTGACTGAGCTTGCATCCCGGGCGCTTGCGCCGCGGCGAATCCGCGTCAACGGGATCGCGCCCGCCTTGATGTTGCGTTCCAGTGGACAGAGCGAGGAGAATTTCCGGGCAATGCACGCCGACAACCCGCTTCGTCGCGCCGTCGAGCCGTCCGACGTCGTGGCTGCCTTGCGCTATCTGATCGATGCCGCGGCCGTCACGGGTGAGGTGATCACGATCGATTCCGGCCATCGTTTCCTGGCGCTTTCTCGCGACGTGCAGTTCCTGGAGCGACAATGAGCGGCGGGGTTCCGAAGCTCTCGGGCATGGTCCCCGCGCACCTCAAGGTGCGCTCGGCTCGCATCCTTTTGGAAGCGCTGGAAGTCGAGACCGACATCGGCTTCCATCATTTCGAGATCGGAGCGCCGCAGCGGCTGCTGGTCACCGCCGAGATATGGCTCGAGGAGGTTGCGGCACCCGCGGACGACGATCCGGTAAAGGCTTGGGACTATGATTTCCTGCGCAGGGAAATCCAGGAGATTGCGGGCGCGCGCCGCTTCAACCTCCAGGAGACCCTCGCCCACGCGATCTTCGAGCGCGTTGCCGCCTTTCGTGGAGTGGCCGCCGTGCGCATCAGCCTGTCGAAGCCGGACGTCTATCCGGATGCGCGTGGCGTGGGCGTCGAAATCGCTTCTTTTTCCGGGGCATGGCCGGGACCCTGAACGCGGCGACTGAATAACCCCGGTTTCAGGCCTTCCGGCTCTGGAACAAAATCCGTTGCGCCGCCTTTGAGGCGGATATAAGGAGGCGCGCTTGCGGCCGATGATATCTTGATACATTGGCGCGTTAACCTTTGTCACGGGCGAGCGTTCTGACGCCCGGTCTGACCGTGGTCTGCCACGGCGTGTCGAGGAGAATTGCGGGTTAATGTCCTACGCCCAGAAGAAAGAGATCAGCGGCAACCGGACTCTGGCCATCGTCATGGTCGCGATCCTTCAGCTCGCACTCGGTTACGCGATCGTCACGGGGCTGGCCTACAACGTCATCAAGAAGGCCGCCCAGGACCTCAAGACCTTCGACGTCGAGGAACAGCCGCCGCCACCCGAAGAGCCGCCGCCTCCGCCCAAGGACATGCCGAAGGTGCCGCCGCCGCCGGTGACGCCGCCGCCACTGGTGCGCGTCAACACGACGCCCCCGCCGATCCAGGTCATCGAGGCGCCGACGCCGCCGCCGATCCCGCCGGTGGTCCAGGCACCGCCTCCGCCCGCCCCGCCGCCGCCGCCGCGCAAGGTGGTCTCGGCGCAAAGTGCGAAGGGGGACCTTCGCGCCCTGTTCAGCGCCGACGATTATCCCGCCGCCGCGCAGGCCGCGGAAGCCCAGGGAACGGCCCAGGCACAGCTGACGATCGGGCCGGACGGCCGGGTCACCGGATGCAACCTCGTCCGCTCGACCGGCAATGGCGCGCTGGATTCGGCGACCTGCAACATCCTGCGCCGTCGCGCCAAGTTCACTCCGGCGCGCGACAGCAACGGCAATGCGACTTCGGACACCATTACGACGCCGCCGATCGTGTGGCGGCTTGAAGGCTAATCCGGTTTAGGTTTTCGACCCAGGTTCTCAGAAGGAAAGCAACAGTTATGCAAGCAGCACCCGCCGCAGGTTCAAATCCTTACGGCCTGATCCCCGCTCTGCAGCAGGGCGGCATCATCGCCATCTCCGTGTTCACGATCCTCGTCGTGATGTCGATCTTCTCGTTCTACATCCTCTTCACCAAGCTGATGCAGCAGCAAAAGATCATCAGCCAGGGCCGCAAGGTGCGGTCGAGCTTCTGGAACTCGCCCAACCTTCGCGAGGCGGCGAACAAGCTCGAGGGCAAGAGCGCCTACCGCGCGATTGTCGACGATGCGCTGCTCGCCCAGGACCAGCACGGCAAGCTGACCGACCCGATCGACCAGCATGACTGGATGGCGAACAGCCTGGCGCGCAGCCAGGGTGCGATCAGCGCCCGTCTCGGCGAAGGGCTCGCCTTCCTCGCAACGGTCGGCTCGACGGCCCCGTTCATCGGCCTGTTCGGCACCGTCGTCGGCATCTATCGCGCGCTGATCAAGATCGGTGCGGCGGGCCAGGCGTCGATCGACGCCGTCGCCGGCCCGGTCGGCGAGGCGCTGATCATGACCGCGCTCGGCCTGGTCGTCGCGGTGCCCGCGGTGCTCGCCTACAACTGGCTGATCCGCCGCAACAAGTCGATCCAGGAGGACCTTGCCGCCTTCACCAACGACCTCCACGGCTACCTGATGTCGAACGGCGCGGTGAAGCCGCGGATGGTCGGAGCGTCCGCTCCGACGCCTCGGGGTTCGGTCCAGGGGAGGGCGCCGGCGCAGCCGGGCAGCGAGCCGACGCGCACGCCGACTCCTGCCAAGTAATACCGGGGGAGGCCTGGCGGGTCCGCCGCCGGCCTCCTTCGCTGCCGTAGAAGAAAGAGACCCGCCTCATGGCTGGAGCAACCCTACAAGAAGAAGCCGAAGATGCCGCGATGTCGGACATCAACGTCGTTCCCTTGACCGACGTGATGCTGGTCCTGCTGATCATCTTCCTGATCACCGTGCCCGTCGTCATCCAGACGGTCCCGGTGAACCTGCCGAAGGTGCGGTACGAGCCGACGACCACCAAGCCGGACAATGTGTCGCTGAGCGTCAAGAACGGGCCGGGCGGGACCTGCGAGGTTTACTGGAACCTCACCAAGGTGACCCAGAAGGACCTGCTCGACCGCGCGGTCAAGAAGCTCGAGGACCAGATCAAGAAGGTCGGCGGGGTCCAGAACATCACCGAGGAGAACATGCCGGAGGCGCATATCCGCGGTGACATCAACACCCAGTACAAGTGCATCGGCGCTGCGATCATCACCATGCAGCAGGCCGGGTTCCAGCGGGTCGGCTTCATTTCCGAGCCGCCGCCGAACGGCGTCCGGGCCGAATAGGAGTAGCTTGCCATGTCAATGCAAACCACCGGTGAAAATGACTCTGGTGAGCCCATGCTGGACATCAACACGACGCCGCTCATCGACGTCATGTTGGTCCTTCTCATCATGTTCATCATCACCATCCCGATCCAGACGCACGCGGTGAAGCTCGACCTGCCAGTGAACCAGCCGAACCAGCCGCCGCCGCCGATCAACCCGGTGAAGAACGTGCTGTCGATCAACAACCGCGACCAGGTGTTGTGGAACGGACAGCCGGTGACGATGCAGCAGCTGCGCGCCTATCTCGACACCACGCAGCAGATGAACCCGATCCCCGAGCTTCACCTGCAGCCCGACGCGACGGCCCGCTACGAGATCGTCGACGAGGTGCTCGCCGTAACCAAGCAGGCCCACGTCCAGAAGATGGGCTTCGTCGGCAACGAATATTATATGAGCATCTTCTAGGCCGAACGGACCTGGGAAAGACGAGGGCTGCTCCTGCGGGGGCAGCCCTTTCTTTTTGCGTCACCTTCTGCCGTCCCGCAGCGGGAACGGCGCCGGGAACGAAAAGACGGGGCGCCGGGTTGAGACCCTTGCGCCGCCATCCCCTTCGCGGTGCGTTCTAGGGGCGGTTCGCTTCTCGCGGACCGCCCTTTTCCGAGCCGCCAAAGGAAGGCTGGCGCTCCCTCTGGCGCCATGCCATTGCTTCGCTCCATGAGCGATCAGCGCCGCTTCGCCGTGGTCATTCTCGCCGCCGGGCAGGGCACGCGCATGCGCTCGGACACGCACAAGGTGCTGCACCCGATCGCCAGCCGGCCGCTGCTGCTGCATCTCCTCGACCGCGTCGATGCGCTCGGCGCCGACAAGCGCGTGGTAGTGGTCGGCAAGGGACGCGAGCAGGTCGAGGCGGCCATTGCCGGACGCGACGTCGCGATCGCGGTCCAGGCGGAGCAGAAGGGCACGGGCCACGCCGTCCAGGAGGCTGCCGATGCGCTTGGCGGTTACGACGGGCCGGTCATCGTCCTCTACGGCGACACTCCTTTCGTCGAGACCGCCACGCTGCGCCGAATGCTCGACCGGCTCGACGGCGACGGCGGTCCCGGTGTCGTCGTCCTCGCCTCGTCGCCCGCCGACCCGCTGAAATATGGCCGAATCGTCCTCGGCGACGGCGACCGCATTGCCAAAATGGTGGAGTATAAGGACGCGACGGAGGAGGAGCGGGCGGTCCGCCTGTGCAACTCCGGGATGATGGCCGTGCGCGCGGGCGACCTGTTCCGCTGGCTGGGCAAGGTCGGCAACGACAATGCCGCCGGCGAATATTATCTGCCCGACATCGTCAACGTCGCCGCGGCAGAGGGGCGCGACGCCGTGGTCATCGAGGGCGATCCCTACGAGACGGCCGGGGTCAACAGCCGCGCCGAGCTGGCGCACCTCGAGCTCGAATGGCAGCGGCGGCGGCGCGAGCAGGCGCTCGACGAAGGCGCGACGCTGATCGACCCCGAAAGCGTCTGGTTCGCCTACGACACGAGGCTCGGGCGCGACGTCACGGTCGAGCCCCACGTGGTGTTCGGACCGGGCGTATCGGTCGCGGACGGAGCGACGATCCACGCCTTCAGCCATATCGAGGGCGCGACGATCGGCGCGAAGGCGAGCATCGGCCCGTTCGCGCGCATCCGGCCGGGAACACGGCTCGCGGATCGCACCAAGGTAGGGAATTTCGTCGAGCTCAAGAAGGCCGAGGTGGGCGAGGGCGCCAAGGTCAATCACCTCTCCTACGTCGGCGATGCGTCGGTGGGGGCCGCGGCGAACATCGGGGCGGGCACGATCACGTGCAATTACGACGGCTTCGGCAAGTATCGGACCGAGATCGGCCAGGGCGCCTTCATCGGCTCGAACAGCGCGCTGGTGGCGCCGGTGGTGATCGGAGCGGGCGCAATCGTCGGGGCCGGCTCTGTCATAACGCGGGACGTCGAGCCCGACAGCCTTGCCATCGAGCGCAACGAGCAGAAAGGGATCGCCGGCTGGGCCCGCCGCTTTCGCGAGCGGATGACGAGGAAGGCGGCGGAGTAAGCGCATGTGCGGGATCGTTGGGATTGTCGGGAAGTCGGACGTCGCGCAGCGCCTGTTCGATGGGCTCAAGCGGCTCGAATATCGCGGCTACGATTCCGCCGGCATCTGCACCATCGAGAATGGCCAGCTCGTGCGCCGCCGCGCCGAGGGCAAGCTCGACAACCTCGCCCGCGAGCTCGCCGCGCAGCCGCTCCATGGCACCACCGGGATCGCGCACACGCGCTGGGCGACGCATGGCGCGCCGACCGTCGGCAATGCGCACCCGCACATCGTCGGGCCGGTGGCGCTGGTCCACAACGGCATCATCGAGAATTTCAAGCCGCTGCGCGACGAGCTGATCGCCGAGGGGCGCAGGTTCGAAAGCGAGACCGATACCGAGGTCGTCGGCCACCTGGTTGCGCGCGAGGTCGAGCGCGGGGCCTCGCCGCAGGAGGCGGTGGCCGCAGTCTTGCCGAGGCTCGTCGGCGCCTTCGCCATCGCCTTCCTCTTCCGCGACGACCCCGACACGATCATCGGCGCGCGCATGGGTGCGCCGCTGACGGTCGGCTATGGCGAGGGCGAGAATTATCTCGGTTCCGACGCGCTTGCCGTCGCTCCTTGGACGCAGCGCATCGCTTATCTCGACGAGGGCGACTGGGCGGTCGTCCACCGCGACCGGATCGAGATTTTCGACCGCGACAACAAGCGTGTCGAACGCGAGATCGTCGAATCGGGCGCGTCGTCCGCGCCGGTCGAGAAGGGCAATTACGCCCACTACATGCAGAAGGAGATTTTCGAGCAGCCGATCGTGGTCGCCCAGACTCTCCAGACCTACGTTCGCGCGTTCGAAGGGGAGGTCGCCCTGCCCGTGGCCGACGCCGAACTCGAGAAGGTCGACCGGCTGACGATCGTCGCCTGTGGCACCAGCTATTACGCGGGTCTCGTAGCCAAATATTGGGTCGAGCAATTCGCGCGCGTGCCCGTCGACATCGATGTCGCGAGCGAGTTCCGCTACCGCGAGCCGGTGCTCGAGCCCGGCGGGCTGGCGCTGTTCATCAGCCAGTCGGGCGAGACCGCGGACACGCTCGCCGCGCTGCGCCATGCGCGCTCGCAGCAGCAACGCATCGCGGCCGTGGTGAACGTGCCGACCAGCTCGATGGCCAGAGAGGCCGACCTGCTGCTGCCGACCCATGCCGGGCCCGAGATCGGCGTCGCCTCGACCAAGGCCTTCACCTGCCAGCTGGCGGTGCTCGCGGCGCTCGCCGCGAACCTCGCCCGGGCCAAGGGCCGGCTCACTGTCGAGGAAGAGCAGGAAATCGTCGCGCACCTGCAGGAAGCACCGGCGGCGCTCAACGCGGCGCTTGGCCACGACGACGAGATCGCCGCGATGGCGCACCTGATCGTGCCCGCGCGCGACGTCCTCTACCTCGGGCGCGGCGCGGACTTTCCGATGGCACTCGAAGGCGCCCTGAAGCTCAAGGAAATCAGCTACATCCACGCCGAAGGTTATGCCGCCGGCGAGATGAAGCACGGCCCGATCGCGCTCATCGACGACAATGTGCCCGTGATCGTCCTCGCGCCCTCGGGACCGCTGTTCGAAAAGACCGTCAGCAACATGCAGGAGGTCCGTGCGCGGGGCGGCAAGATCGTGCTCATCAGCGACGCCCACGGGATCGCCGAAGCGGGAGAGGGCTGCATGGCGACGATCGAGATGCCGCGCGTCCATCCGCTCATCGCACCCCTCGTCTATGCGGTCCCGGTGCAGCTGCTCGCCTACCACACGGCGGTGCTCAAGGGCACCGACGTCGACCAGCCGCGCAACCTCGCGAAGAGCGTGACGGTCGAGTAGCGTAGATTTTTCACGCCTAAATTTATGGAAATCTCAAGGAGTTGCTGTATCCTTCCAGCGGGGTGGGACACAGTTGATGCGTTCGTCGCAGCGCCTGCGGAACGATGAACCACGCGGCGTAAGTGCCGATCTCGCGCACTATTGGCGCGATGGATATGCGGTGGTCCGCGGCTTCTTCAGCGCCGACGAAGTGACCGAAGTCGCAGCGGCGACCGACCAGCTTTACGCAGAGGGTGTCGCGCACGCACTCTGCTTCCGGCACGGAAATCTGTTCTACAATGTCGCGCGGGAGCATGGGGGCGGTGACGCGCTGGTGCGCATGGTCCAGTGGCCCTCCTACCATCAGCCGGTGCTCAATGCCGTGCGGCTCGATACGCGTTTCGCCGATCTGCTTGCACCTCTGATTGGCATCGACCTCAAGCAGATCATCAACCAGGTGCACTGGAAGGCGCCCGGGTCCCTCGGCGATTTCGCCTGGCACCAGGACAGCCGCTTCCGCCGACCGGCGTCGGCCTATCGCAACCTCGCGACCGCTTACGTGCAGACGGGCCTGGCGATCGATCCTCACACGCCGGAGTCGGGCTGCATGCGGCTGATCCCGCGCAGCCATCTGCACGGAGATTTGGGAATGGACTGCTCACAGCTGGTGCTGGGGAGCGCGATGAACGATGCCGCTCTCCAAGAGGTGGGATTGTCCTCCGAAGACGCCGTGGACCTCCTGCTGGAGCCGGGCGATCTGGCGCTGTGGAGCCCCTATCTGGTGCACGGTTCCGGCACGAACCGCTCGACCCACCGGCGCCGCCTGTACATCAACGGCTATGTGCGCGCTTCGGATTGCGACCGCGGCGAATGGGCGTTCCGCGCGGGCGAGCCCGTCCGCTTCGGACCGACACCCGCGCTCGTGCATTACGAGCAGCTGTTCGAGCGTCCGGGCCCTCAATATATCGACGACTAGGCGGCGACGGCCTTCGCTTCGAGCTGCCGCACGTGACGGCTCAGCCGTTCGTAGAGGAAATCGATGACGGCGCGAACGCGCGGGCTGTGGCGGACTCGCTCGTGGGTCAGCAGCCACAGGATCCGGCCGTGGTCCGGCCTCGGCTCGATGCAACGGATCAGTTCCGCGTCGGCATCGGCGACGATGCACGGCAGCACGGCAATGCCAAATCCGGAGCGCACCGCGGACAGCAGGCCGGTCGAGTTGGCGTGGTGCATCGCGACCCGGTCCTCGAGGCCCAATTCCCTGAGCCACGCCTCGTAGTGACGCCACAGGTTCCCGCCGCCGCCGCCAACGATCGCGTGGCTCCTGAGATCTTCGACGGATGCGGGAGTGCCGTGCCGCGCGGCATAGTCGCGGCTGCAGTAGAGGGTCCAGTCGTCCTTGCACAGCCGGCGCCCGACGAGCCCGGCAGGCTGATCCTTTGAGCTGCTGCGCAGGGCGATGTCGGCCTCGCCTTTGCCGAGGTCCCGCATCTCCTGAACCATGTCGAGGTCGATCATGATCTTCGGGTGGAGGTCGTGGAGCTCGCGCAGGATCGGCGCGAGAACGCCGGTCCCGTAAATGTCCTCCGAGGTGATGCGGACCGTCCCCGTCAGATCGCGTCCGTGAGCGGCGGCGACGTCGGCAAATGTCGAGGTCGCGACCTCGACCTGCCGGGCATGCTCGACGAGCTGTTCAGCGGCAGGTGTCGGAACGTATCCCGCCTGGCGCTTGTCGAAGAGGGGAAATCCGAGCGCCTGTTCGAGCGCGGCGATGCGCCGCGCGACGGTCGTCTGGCTGACGCGGAGCGAGCGGCCCGCGGCGAGCGTGCTGCCCTCGCGCGCGACCGCGAGGAAATAGCGAAGATCGTTCCAGTCGAGCACGGCGCCAGCTTACTTTCGGGAATATGGATTTGGGTTCTGCAATTTTGCAGAATGATAGCACGAGATCGTTGCTGCCGCGCGACGAAAAATGAGACTAATTGGACGGTCGCTTTTGAAACGGAGGCGACCTCGTGAAACAGACCCTGAAGATCATTGCGGCCTCGGCGATTGCCACGGCGGCCGTCATCAAGGCCGTCCCTGCTCTGGCGCAGGAGGCGCCGTCGCAGGGGGTCAGCATCGTCCACACTTCCGATCTCGACCTTGCGACCCCGGCCGGTCGCGCCGCCCTCGATCATCGCCTGGTGACCGCGGCCTACGAGGTCTGCGGGACCGCATCGGACGTCGATCTCGCAGGAAAGAACGGTGCTCGAGCGTGCCGCGCGGACGTTCTTGCCAAGGCGCGTGCGGAAAGCCGCGAGCTCGCGAGCCGTGGCGAGAACATCGTCATCGCCGCGCGTTGAGCTCGATTTATGGCTGAAGGCCGCCTTGGCTCCCCCGGGGCGGCCTTCTTCTTGCCCGGCGGCAAGCGCCTTCGTACGATTTCGGCATGAAGGTAAAGGGCGGATGCCATTGCGGCGCGGTTCGGTTCGAGGCGGAGGTCCGCGATCCCCCGATCCCCGCGCTCGAGTGCAATTGCTCGGTGTGCCGGATGACGGGCTTCGTGCACGTCATGGTGCCGCACGGGGAGTTCGAGTTGCTGAGCGGTCGCGAGGCGCTGAGCAGCTACCGCTTCGGCACCGGCGCGGCGGAGCATCTCTTCTGCCGCCACTGCGGAGTGAAAAGCTTCTACCAGCCGCGCTCTCATCCGAACGCGTGGAGCGTCAATGCCAATTGCCTCGACGAACGCGTCGAGCTTGCCATTGAGCGGTTTGACGGCGCCAATTGGGAAGAGGCGGCGGCTCGGCTCGACGCGCAGGATTAGCGCGGTTACGGCGAGGCATGCATCGCCCGCTGCGCCTGACAATCGACCGGTCCGCGATCCAGTCCAATTGGCGCTGGCTTGCCGATCGCGCCGGAGTGGCCGCGGGAGCGGCGGTGAAAGCGGATGGCTACGGTGTGGGCGCCCGCGAGACGACCGAGACGCTTCTCCACGCCGGCTGCCGCGACTTCTTCGTCTCCACCTGGGCCGAGGCGGAGGCGCTGGGTGACCTGCCGTCGGACGGAGGCCTGGTGGTGCTGCACGGCGTCGGCCCCGATGATGGCGAGGCCGCGCTGCGCGTCGCTGCGCGGCCCTGTCTCAACTCGGCCGAGCAGGTGGCCCGGTGGAAGCAAATCGCGCCCTCACGCTCCTGCGATGTGATGATCGACACGGGGATGAATCGGCTCGGCCTTCGGCCAACCGAGATTGGAGCCCTCGAGGGGCTCTCGATCGATACGCTGCACAGCCATCTCGCCTGTGCCGACGAGGACAGCTCGCTCAACCAGATGCAGCTCGAACGCTTCCGCGCGGTCGCTTCGGCGGTTTCAGCGAAACGATATGCCTTGGCCAATTCCGCAGGGATCGGGCTGGGGAAGGACTACAGTTTCGATCTGGTTCGGCCCGGCATCTCCCTCTACGGCGGAGTCCAGCGTCCCGAATTCGAGGGTCATATCCGCCAGGTCGTCCGCGTCGAGGCGCAAGTCGTCCAGCGGCGACTGATCCCGGCAGGCGAAAGCTGCGGCTATGGAGCGACGTTCATCGCCAAGCAGGACGTCGAGGCGGCCATTCTGAACATTGGCTACGCCGACGGTTATCTGCGCGGCTTCTCCTCGCACGGGTCGGCGTTCGCCGGGGAGTTCGCGCTGCCAGTGCTCGGGCGCGTGTCGATGGATCTCATCGCAGTCGAGGTGGATGCAGCGCCCCAGCTCAAGGAAGGCGACTGGGTCGAGATCGATTACGATTTGCCTTCGGCTTCGAGGCAGTCCGGGCTTTCGCAATACGAGCTTTTGACGACGCTCGGTTCGCGTTTCGAGCGGCGCTGGGTTTAGTCCGTTCCTCGGGAGGGGGCGTCTTCGGCTTGTAGCGGCAGAGGTCG